>ERZ791753.113-NODE-113-length-108377-cov-9.121730_pt1 | contig 108377 bp, 103 predicted proteins | sample MGYA00509951_ERZ791753 | MGnify/ENA primary metagenome ERZ791753 (study PRJEB30046, sample SAMN00792026) | human gut metagenome | study: EMG produced TPA metagenomics assembly of the A metagenome-wide association study of gut microbiota in type 2... | reverse complement strand
ATAGGGAGCTGCCGGTTAAGAGAAGACGCCTGCATCGTGAGATGCAGGCGTCTTTGTGTGGGTCAAGGCTTAATGACCAAAGGAGAAACTCCGCGGCTGGCGGGTTCCTTTTTTAACAGAAAGTGTTAAAATTACCCATGTAATTCTGTATAGTTGTGTTATAATGTTAAGAAAACAGTTACATTTTCATTGTAGAAAGGATGGATACCATGGAAAACAAAGATCCGGACAAGCAGTCGAAACGGGTCCGCCTGTATTACATCGCGGCCATCTTGCTGATCCTGGTTATCAATACAATCATCAGCCCTATGTTTTTCCAGCCCAAAGTCCACGAAGTCAGTTACACCAACTTTCTGAACATGGTGGATGAAGGCAAAGCTTCCAAGGTGGAAATCACCAAGGACCGGATTGCTCTCCTTTGCAATCAGGATGGAAAAGAACAAATCTATGTTACGGGCAGGGTGGATGATCCGGAACTGGTCAGCCGTCTGGTCAAAGCAAAAGTCGAATTTTCCCAGGTGATCCCTAAGCAGGAATCTCCCATTATGAGCTTCTTCAACAATTGGATCCTGCCCTTCCTGCTCTTTATGGTCATCGGACAGCTGATCATGCGCTATCTGGGGCCTAAAATGGGCGGAGGCAACATGATGAGCTTCGGGAAGAGCAATGCCAAGGTTTACATTGCCGCCCAGACGGGAAAAACCTTCAAGGATGTAGCCGGCCAGGATGAAGCCAAGGAAGCCCTTCAGGAAATCGTCAATTATCTCCATAATCCGGCAAAGTACAAGGCCATCGGGGCCGTTATGCCCAAGGGTGTCCTGCTGGTGGGTCCTCCCGGCACTGGGAAAACCCTGTTGGCCAAGGCTGTAGCCGGGGAAGCCAAGGTTCCTTTCTTTTCCATTTCCGGTTCTGAGTTCATTGAGATGTTCGTAGGCATGGGCGCGGCTCGTGTCCGTGACTTGTTCAAACAGGCCCAGGAAAAGGCACCCTGTATTGTCTTTATCGATGAAATCGATGCCATCGGGAAAAAACGGGACAGCGGTTCCTTTGGCAGCAATGATGAGCGGGAACAGACCCTGAACCAGCTGCTGTCTGAGATGGATGGGTTCGACGGCAGCAAAGGGGTCATTATCCTGGCTGCTACCAACCGTCCGGAAGTCCTGGATAAAGCGTTGCTGCGGCCCGGCCGTTTTGACCGGCGGGTCCCTGTGGAACTGCCCGATCTCCAGGGACGGGAAGCCATCCTGAAAGTCCATTCCCATGATGTGAAGATGGATCCCCAGGTGGATTTCCACACCATTGCCTTGGCAACCAGCGGTGCTTCTGGGGCAGAGTTGGCCAACATCGTCAATGAGGCAGCGCTCCGTGCTGTCCGGATGGGAAGGTCCCAAGTGATCCAGGAAGATTTGGAAGAGAGCGTGGAAGTGGTCATTGCCGGCGCCCAGAGAAAGGGTGCGGTGATTTCTCCCGAAGAGAAGAAGGTCATTGCCTACCACGAAATTGGCCATGCCCTGGTGGCAGCCAGCCAGAAGGATTCGGCGCCTGTCCATAAGATTACCATCATCCCCCGGACTTCAGGAGCTTTGGGGTACACCATGCAGGTGGATACCCAGGAAAAGGTACTCATGAGCCGGGAAGAATTGTATAACAAGATCGTGACACTGACCGGAGGACGGTCTGCGGAAGAAGTGGTGTTCAATCTGGTGACCAGCGGTGCCTCCAACGATATCGAACAGGCCACCAAACTGGCTCGGGCCATGATCACTCGGTTCGGGATGACGGATGAATTCGACATGGTAGCCCTGGAAACGGTGAACAATGCTTACCTAAGCGGGGATACTTCCCTTTCCTGTGCTCCGGAAACGGCGGCCCGGATCGATGAAGCAGTCTTTGCTGTGGTGAAGAAGGCCCACAAGGAAGCCCGGGAAATCCTGGAAGCCCGCCGGGAAAAGATGGATGAGCTGGCCCAGTACCTCTTGAAGAAAGAAACCATTACGGGAGATGAATTCATGGCCATCCTCCACGGTACCATGAAAGAGGAAGAACCAGCGACAGTGGAGACCACCGCTGTTACGGAAGCAGAAAAAAATCAGGAGCCTGAAGCCTGAAACCGGGAACCGCCAGACTTCAAGACTATGGACGCTGGAAAGAGGCTGTTGCACGTGCAGCAGCCCCTTTTCTATGATATAATGGACTTCCCTATGTAATCAATTTTTAGTTTCAGAAACAGGATGAGAGAAATGGAAACACGTACGAAACCCTGGAAACAGGGAAAAAGCATATTCGATTATATCAAAAACAATCTGGATCAGGAGGGGTTCTTCACCAAAGAAAATCTGGAAGACCGGGCTGTGGTGGCAGGAGACAATCAGGAACTGCTGGAACCAGGAGCCGCAGATGCTTTTTTGGCCAGCAGCGGACAGGCGGAAGAAGCATCCGATGCGGTGGGTACCCAGATCTATCAGGTCCTGGAAGCCTATGCGGAAGATCCGACTCCGGAAAATGCCACCATGCTCTATATGGGAATTTCCTCCACGCCCTGCATCCTTTATTATGAATCCCTAGTGGATGCCCTGAGCGAAGAACGGATCCCCCAGCCTTTGTGGGAACTGGCCCGCGAATGGCTTTATGAAGCTTCCAGCCGGGAAACCGTCAAATTGGCCATTGTGATCTGTGGCCTTTACATGCTGAATGAACAGGATCTAGTGGTGAACTGGCAGCTGAAACGGGATCTGCTGCTCCTGGCTCGGTGCGAAGAATTTACCAGCTTTGTCATCTATGCCCTGGAGCTTTGCCATCAGCTGGAACAGGAAGATCTTCAAGATATGCTCCAGCATACTTCCGGTTGGGGCAAACTGTGCGCCATACAGACCTATGATTTTTCCACGCCGGAGGATCAGGCCTGGCTGGTGATCCACGGATGTGAACTGACCATTACCTATCCGGCTGTTTCCCTACTGATCTTTTCCAAGGTCAATATTCCGGCGCTGCTGGATGAGCCCCATTTGGAACCTCCGCAGTTCGGAGGAATCTGCCGTCTCCTGTTGAATTACCTGGCCTTCCTCCTGGGCTTCCAGCAGGTGCAGCTTCCGGATGCTGAGAAACTTCCGGTCATCGATCTGTTTTCCGTCATGCAGAAATTCCTGAAGCATGCCAGAGAATACCATAGGGATCTGATGGCTGCCGCGGCCCTGACCAATCTGGCGGAAGGCTTTCAGACCATGGTGGATGATGAATGTTGGGACTATCTGACCATGAATCAGTGCCATATTTTGATCAGTGAGCTGGAATCCCTGGTGCTTTCCATTGACTGGCTGCCGGAAATCAAGAAAAAACTGGTGGAAGAAGATGGAAGGACCAATCTGGTGGTGATCCATATGGCCTATGCGCTGGATCTGGATATCCATAAGGAATTGTGGAGCCTGTTGAAAAAAGATCCCAAGCGGACTGAGTTGTACGAATTCCTCCTGGACACCTCGGATAAGAGAAGGTTCAATCGGGTCATGAAGTTCGCACGGGAGCATGCCGATGAATACCTGCAGGAGGAACATGAGATGGAACCCCTCCTGGAGGCACTGACTGACCATCCAGGAGAAGGAGAGGACCTGTTGGAAAAAGCCTTGACTTCCATTTATGATTCCTGCCGAGGAACGGCTCTGGGGGTGCTGGACAGCTGGCCGGACAAGAACTGGTCTCCCCAGATGCGGCTGGCTCTCTTGAAAGCCAGGGAAATGAGCCAGCATCCTCTGCTGAAACTGCGGGTGGATGTACTGCTGAAAAAGAGGACCATGGATTTTGCCAGTTTCCTGGATGTGATCCATGAACACCAGAAGTAAAAAATGGGGGTGCTGCACGTTGCGGGCAGCACCCCCATTTTTCAATCCTTCACTTCTACAAAAATCACTTCAGCTCCAGCCGGCAGCTGCATGGGAACAGTGCCTTCATCTGGGGAAAGAACATAAAGGGTATCCCGTTCCAGGGGAAGGTCCCTGAGGGCGGCGCCTTGGAGCTGTTCTTCCGGCAGCAAAGGGACATAGAGGAAACGCTGGCCCTGGGAAGGCGGCAGGGTTTGAGAGCCCTTCAGCCGTTTGTAAGCGGCGGACATCCCTTTTTGGTACATCACATTGAAATCCACCGCTTTTCCTACTGAATGGGTATGCCAGCTTCCGTCAAAGAAAGCCTCTTCCAAGGGTGCCAAGGTTACCTGGCGGTTGCCGTCTTCCGGAAAAGTCAGGGTAAATCCTCCCTGGAGGGGCGTGATGATCCGCTGGTAGCCTTGGACCAGGGTGAAATCGGATTCTGCCAGATCCACAGTCGCGGAACTGATCCGGATGGCAAAATCTCGGTTGGCATAGCTTTTGTCCGGGGGATAAATATAGAATTCTGTCGTGGTCCCGCCCGACCAATGGGATGTAGACGCTTTCGAACGGGAAATCTTCTGTATGCTCATAAATACCACCTCTTCTGAGAAGATTAAATTTCAAAACCATCCTAGGGAACGAACGTCCAGAAAGTGTCAAAAAATAAAAATATCGGAAAAAATTGATTTCAGACGTTTTTTAGGCGAAGAATTCATACTATAATAACAACTAAGGGCATAGCGACATGCCTTTCAGCTGCTAACAAACTATAACAGGTTGATGGAGGTGCCATTATGGCAAAGAAGTTAGTTGAATTTGTACCGAATTTCAGTGAAGGCCGGGATAAAGACAAGGTTGAAAAGATTGTTGACGAAGCCCGCAAAATCAAAGGGCTGAAGATTCTGGACTATTCCAGCGATGCGGACCACAACCGTTCTGTAGTGACAATCATCGGCACTCCTGAAGCTGTTACGGAAGCAGCCATCAATATGGCCAAGGTTGCAATCCAGCTGATCGATATGCGGACACACCATGGTGCACATCCCCGGTTCGGTGCCGTGGACGTGGTTCCTTTCACCCCGGTCATGGGCGTCACCATGGATGAATGTGTGGCCATTGCCAATGCAGTGGGCAAAGCCTATGGAGATATGGGGATCCCTGTCTATCTGTATGAAGATGCCTGCACCAAAGAAGCCCGTCGGAACCTGGCATCTGTCCGGAAAGGACAGTATGAAGGCTTCTTCGAAAAAATCAAGGATCCAGAATGGAAACCTGATTATGGCCCGGCTGTCATGAATGAAAAATCCGGCTGTTCTGCAGTAGGGGCCCGGGTACCTCTGGTTGCCTTCAACGTGAACTTGGACTGCAGTGACAAGGCTGTGGCAGATGCCATTGCCAAAAAAGTCCGGAACATCGGAGGAGGCCTCCATTATGTAAAGGCCATGGGTGTGAAATTGGAAGAACGGAACCAGGTACAAGTTTCCATGAACCTGGTGAACTATGAAAAATCCGCTGTTTACCAGGCTTTTGAGATGATCAAGATGGAAGCCCGCCGGTATGGGGTCAATGTGGTAGGCAGCGAAGTGATCGGGACAGTTCCCATGAAGGCGCTGCTGATGGCTGCTGAATATTATCTGCAAATCGAAAACTTCAACATGGATGAAATCCTGGAAAAACGGCTGTTGGAACTGGAAGAGTAAAGCACTGCCCGCAGAGGAGGAAAATCGATGCTGAGCGATATTGAAATTGCACAAAAAAACGTCATGGAACCCATCAGCAAGATTGCGGATAAAATGGGGATCCTGCCGGAAGAACTGGAACAGTATGGCCATTACAAAGCCAAGGTTTCCCTGGATGTATTGAAACGTCTGGAAAAGAAACCCAACGGGAAACTGGTCCTGGTGACCGCCATTACGCCCACCCCTGCCGGTGAAGGGAAATCCACCACCAGCATCGGGCTTGCACAGGCATTGAACCGGATCGGGAAAAACGCCGTGGTCGCCCTGCGTGAACCGTCTTTGGGGCCTGTTTTCGGCATCAAAGGGGGCGCTGCTGGAGGCGGTTATGCCCAGGTGGTCCCCATGGACGACATCAACCTGCATTTCACTGGCGATATGCATGCCATCACTGCTGCCAACAACCTGCTGTCAGCTATGATCGACAACCATATCCACCATGGCAATGAACTGCGGCTGGATGCCCGGCAGATCACCTGGCGCCGGGTCATGGATATGAATGACCGTGCCCTGCGGAACGTGGTGGTAGGACTGGGTGGCAAAGTCTGCGGTTTCCCCCGTCAGGATGCCTTTACCATTACGGTGGCGTCGGAGATCATGGCCATCCTGTGCCTGGCCAAAGATCTGGAAGACCTGAAGGCACGGTTCGGACGGATCGTCATCGGCTGCGATTTGGATGGGAACCCGGTCCATGTCCACCAGCTGGGCTGCGAAGGAGCCATGGCCATGCTGATGAAGGATGCCATCAAACCGAATTTGGTCCAGACGCTGGAACATACGCCGGCCATCATCCACGGCGGTCCCTTTGCCAATATCGCCCATGGGTGCAATTCCCTGCTGGCCACCAAGATGGCCCTGAAACTGGGAGATATCGCGATTACGGAAGCCGGCTTCGGTGCTGACCTGGGCGCAGAAAAATTCATGGACATCAAATGCCATTACGGAAATCTGTATCCGGATGCCGTGGTTCTGGTCGCCACCATCCGGGCTCTGAAGATGCACGGCGGTGTCGCTAAGACAGATCTGGGCCAGGAAAATGTCCAGGCTGTCAGCGATGGGTTCTCCAACCTGGCCAAACAGGTGGAAAACATGCGGACTTTCGGTCTGCCGGTACTGGTGGCCATCAACAAGTTCGCGACCGATACACCGGCGGAAATCGACATGCTGCTCCAGAAATGCGCCAGCTACGGTGTGGAAGTCAGCCTGAACGAATGCTGGGAAAAGGGCGGAGAAGGCGGCATCGATATGGCCCACAAACTGGTAGGGATGCTGGAAGAACAGAAACCCCAGAAAGTGGAACTGTACGATGTGAACGATTCCATCCCCAACAAACTGAAGGCCATTGTGACCAAGATCTATGGCGGCGATGGGGTGACCTTCACGCCCAATGCCAAGAAACAGATCAAACAGCTGGAAGATTGGGGACTGGACAAGCTGCCGGTGTGCGTGGCCAAGACCCAGTATTCCCTCAGTGACAATCCGGCGCTCCTGGGAGCTCCCAAGGGCTTCAAGATCAACGTACAGGATGTGCGGGTATCCAATGGGGCAGGGTTCATTGTGTGCCAGACCAGCAATATCATGGTCATGCCTGGCCTGCCTAAGAAACCGGCCGCCCTGAAAATGGACATCGACAACAATGGCAAGATTTACGGCCTGTTCTGACAGGGAGGAATGGATCCAATGGAATTGCGGAAACTGACTGTAGAAGGTTTCATCAACGAAACCGCTTCTTCTTCACCGGCTCCTGGGGGAGGCAGCATTGCAGCTCTCAATGCGGCCTCTTCGGCAGCCTTGATCACCATGGTGGCCAACCTGACCCTGGGAAAAGAAAAATATGCAGCCGTTGAAGGGGATATGAAAGAAGTGGCGGCCAAAGCCGGTGCTCTGAAAGATGATTTCCTGGCGCTCATCGACGAGGACAGCAATGCGTTCAACAAAATCATGGCTGCCTTCAAACTGCCCAAGGATACGGACGAAGCCAAAAAGGCCCGGAGTGCAGCCATCCAGGAGGCTACCAAAGGTGCGGCCCTGGTTCCTTTCAAGGTGGGGCAAAAGGCCAATGAACTGTTTGCCCTGGCGGAAGAAGTCATCACCAAAGGGAACCAGAATGCCATTACGGATGGTGCGGTGGCGGCCATGAATGCCAGAGCCGCTGTAAGAGGTGCCTTCCTGAATGTAAAGATCAACCTAGGCAGCATCAAAGATGGACTGTTCGTGGAAGATCTGCAGAAAAAGATGGCCGAAATCGAAAACGAAGTGGATGCCCGGGAACAGGCACTGCTGGGTAAAGTGAAACTGTAAGTGAAGAAAGGGTAATCCCTCAAGGGGTTGTTGCACGTCAGAAAGAGAATCGGTACGTGTAACAGCCCCTTTTTCCTACATGGAATCAGAAAGGAAAGTGATTGGATGATGGCGCGGACAATTGCGTTGGGACCGCATATGGATCTGTATGATTTTATGGATGTGGTCCGGAACCATGGAAAGGTGGAGTTTTCTCCAGACTACTGCAATCGGGTCAACCGCTCCCGTTCCCTGGTGGAAAAATGGGTAGAGGAAGAAAAGGTCATGTACGGGGTCACCACTGGTTTTGGAGCTCTGTGCACCAAGGCCATCAGCCGGGAAGAAACGGCACAGCTCCAGGAAAATATCATCCTTTCCCATTCGGTTTCCGTGGGAAAACCCTTATCGGAAGAAGCTGTCCGGGGAACTCTGCTGATGATCCTCCAGAACTTGGGACAAGGGTACAGCGGAGTCCGTCTGGAAGTCCTGGAACAGCTCCGTCAGTTCCTGAATCGGGGTTTGACGCCATGGGCTCCAGGGGACGGCAGTGTTGGGTATCTCAGCCCGGAGGCCCATATGGCATTGGTCATTACCGGAAAGGGACGGGCTTATTATCAGGGAGAACTCCTGACGGGAGAAAAAGCCCTGGAACGGGCGGGTCTGTCTCCCCTTCCTCTTGCTTCCAAGGAAGGACTGGCGCTGGTGTCCGGAACGACTTCTGCCACGGCACTGGCGGCCGTAGGGCTGTATGACATGCTCCAGGCTGCCCGGACGGCAGATGTGATCGGTGCCATGAGCCTGGAAATCCTCCAGGGGGTCATGAATGCCTTCGACCCCAGGGTCATGGCGGTCCGTCCCCATCCGGATCAGGCCAAAGTGGCGGAAAATATCCGGAATCTATTAGCTGATTCCCAGGTCATTGCAGAAGCCCAGGGCAAAAGGGTACAGGATGCATTGTCTCTCCGGTGCATCCCTCAGCTTCATGGAGCTGCCCGGAAAACGCTGGAAGATGCTTTGAAGAACCTTGAAACGGAGATGAATTCTTGCTGTGACAATCCCATCCTGTGGCCGGAACCGGGAAACGAGGCTGTGATTTCCGCCTGCAATGCAGATTCGTCCTATGTGGGAGTATCTATGGATGCTTCCTGTATCGCAGCCACCATGTTGGCCAAGATGTCGGAACGGCGGAACAACAGGATGATCGATGGCAGCCTTTCCGGATACCCCTGGTTCCTGATCCAGGATCCAGGACTCAATTCCGGCTTGATGATCCCCCAGTATACCCAGGCAGGACTGCTGAACCAGATGCGGATCCTCTGTACCCCGGCGGTGATCGACAATACACCCACCTGTGGAAATCAGGAAGATTATGTGGCCATGGGCTACAACGCTGCGAAAAAGTCCCTGGCTGTGGCAGAAAAACTGGAATACATCCTGGCCATTGAACTGCTTTCTGTTTATGAAGCACAGCCCTTTGTAGATCGGAACCTGCGGCGGAGCAGCGCCAGTCGGAGTGTCCTGGAAGCAATCGGGGAAAAGGTGCCGGGAATGGAAGAGGATTTCTATCTCTATCCCCAGATCGAATTCCTGAGAAGCTGCATCCATAGCGGAAAAATCCTGGAATGGGCCGAAAGCGGGATGCAGAAAAAAATTTTGTGAGGAAAACCAGGAAACAGTTAGACATAAATTTTACTTTCAAGGAGCTTGGTATACAGTCTTGCGAAAAGGAAAAGATTTTTTAAGATGTAAGGAATTGACTCTTTATGGACGTTAATCCAGTATAATAAAGCTATATTTTTCAAATACAAAATGTTACTATCAAGAATAATAAAAATAATTATACATAAAATGTTCGAATAAGAATAACAGAAAAAATGTGAGATTTGCTGCAGGGAGGGAAACAAGTGAAACTCAAAGCTGTGATCAACGGTGCTGCCGTAGAGAAAGAAATCGACGGGAGCAAGCGTCTGATAGATTTTTTAAGAGAGGATCTGGGGCTGACGGGGACCAAGGAAGGATGCTCGGAGGGAGAATGCGGGGCCTGTACGGTCATCCTGAACGGGGAAGCTGTACCTTCCTGTCTGGTCCTGGCAGGACAGATCCAGGGAGGAGAGATCCTGACCATCGAAGGACTGGAGAAAAACGGGGAACTGGATCTTCTCCAAAAGAAGTTCATTTCCCATGGGGCCATCCAGTGCGGTTTTTGTACGCCGGGTTTCCTGATGAGTGCCAAAGCTCTTTTCATGAAAAATCCTCATCCTTCATCGGAAGAAATCCGCCGGGCCATTGAAGGGAATATCTGTCGCTGCACTGGCTACATTAAAATCGTCGAAGCCATCGAAGATGCAGCAAAGGAGATGGAATGATGTTTACTGCTCCTGCTGACGAAAAAGAACTGCAGGCTGCCTTGAGCCAGGCTGACGAACGGACCCACCTGATTGCCGGAGGGACAGATCTCTTGATCCATCTCCAGAATCGCAAAGAAACCGACTGCAGTTTCATTGATTTGACCAAGGTGAAAGAGCTCCAGGGAATCCGGGAAGAAAAAGACTGGATCGATATTGGAGCCCTTGTGACCATGACAGAGCTTTGTGTTTCCCCTCTTGTAAAGGAAGAACTCCGGGCCTTGTACTTGGCGGCCTATCATCTGGGATCGGAACAGATCCGGAACCGAGCAACCCTGGGAGGAGCCATTGCCAACGCTTCCCAATCCTCTGACTGCAGTGTTGTGCTGTTTGCTTACGGAGCTTTGGTTGAAATTTTCTCTGCCCAGGGAGAACGCCGCAAGGTCCCCATGGACCAGTTCATTACGGGGAGGGAAAAGACTTGCCTGGATCGGGGAGAAGCGGTCAGCCGGATCCTGATTCCCCGCCAGGAAAGAAGCAGCATGTTTGGCAAAGTGGGGGCCCGGAAAGCGGTCACCATTGCAAAAATCAACTGTGCCATGGATTTCCGCATGGAGGAGGGGCTGATCCAGAAGGCCAGTATCTATCTGGGGGCGGTCGGCGTAAAGCCGGTGGAGGCCAGACTCTTGGAAAATTATTTCCAAGGGAAATCTTTTGCCAAGATTGCTTTGCAGGATGTGCAGGCATTGGGAAAGGAAGAAGTGGAAAAAGCCATTCCCACTCGGCCTTCCCGTTTTTACAAACGGGTGGCGGTACAGGGATTACTGGAAGATATGATAGGGGCGCTGCCATGAAACAGTTCAAATACATCGGGAAACGGTTCCAGCGGGAAGACAGCTTGGAGCGGGCAGAAGGAAAAACCAAATTCCTGGCAGACTGCAAACGGCTCAACATGCTCTATGGGAAATTGATCCTCAGTGAACATGCCCATGCGGATTTTCAGCTGGATACAGAAGAAGCCCTGAAAGTCCCAGGGGTTTACAAGATTTTGACCTATAAGGATATTCCCCATGTTGCCTATAATTCTATGGAATGGTTCACCGGGATCCAGGCCCAGCGGGATGAATATATCCTGAACGAACGGGCCCGCTTTGTGGGGGATCGAATCGGCTTGATCCTGGCAGAATCAAAGCAAAGCTGTGAAAAGGCTTGGTGCAAAGTCAAAGTGCATTATCAAGATCTTCCGGTGGTGGCAGATCTCCAAACCGCCAAGGAAGACCAGATCCTGGTGAGAGGGAAGACCAATCTGGCTTATGAAAAAAACATCGGTTATGGGAATCTTGCAAAAGCGGAAGACGAGGCCGATTTCATTGTGGAAGATCGAGGTTCCACTCCCCGGACCCACCATCTGGCCATCGAACCCCATATTGCCATGGCAGAAGTGGATGATTTTGGAAATTTGGTCGTGTACAGTCCGGGACAAGTGGTCTTTGCAACCCAGATGCAGCTTTCTCGGATCCTGCATCTGCCCTATGCCCGGATCCGGGTCATCAAGTGCAATATGGGGGGATCCTTTGGCGGGAAACAGCAGCCTTTGCTGGAACTGACAGCAGGGGTCGCTGCTTGGCTGACCCGGCGGCCTGTCCAGATTTATATGAACCGTAAGGAAAGTATGATCGGTACCTTTACTCGGAATGGCACGGAAGCTCGGGTCGCAACAGCAGTCCGGAAGGATGGGAAGATCCTGGGACGCAAAGTGGATACCTGTTTTGACGGAGGAGCTTATGACACCAATAACACCAGTATCGTGAATGCCTATGCCAAAAAACTGTTCCGGCTCTATCGGATCCCGGCCCAGGAATTCCATGGCCGTGCCTATTATACGGATAAGACGCCGGGGGGGGGCCTGCCGGGCTTATGGGGGCCCCCAGAACCATGCCATTACGGAAGTCAATATGGACCATGCTGCCCGGGTCATCGGCATGGATCCCTGTGAATTCCGTCTGAAGAACTTGGTGGAACCCTATGATGCAGATCCGGTGGGAGGTCCGAATCTGGGGAAAGCTGCGGTGAAGGAGTGCCTCCGGAAAGGGATGGAAGCTTTCCACTGGAAAGAAAAATATGCCCATATCCGGGAACAGAATAGTGACCGCTATGCCTACGGCGTAGGGGTTGCTTGTGCAGATCATGGCAACGGGTATTTTGGGGCCTTTCCGGAATTTACCAATGTGGAGATGATCCTCCATCCGGACGGAACGGCCTTGGTCAAAATCGCCGTCCATGAACAGGGCTGCGGGACACTGGATTCCCTGCGGCTGACAGCGGCGGAGGCCTTGGATCTGGCACCTGAGAAGATCACCATCACGGAAGCGGATACGCTCCTGACTCCCTATGATTCAGCGGGGACTCAGGCCAGCCGGGTGACTTTTGTTTCCAGTGGAGCCATCTTACAGGCCGGGAACCAGCTGAGAGAAAAGATTTTCCAGACACTGCACGAAGTGGAGAAAATCGAGCCCGATCTTCTTTATACGGATAACGGGGCTGTCAAAGTCAAGGGGTCTAATAAGACCTATACCTATGGAGAGATTGCTACCCTCCGGGAGAAAAAAATGTTCGATCCGCTGAGTGTCTATATCCATTATAAACCTCATTCCAATCCAGCTGCTTATGCGGTGTCCTTTGCCCAGGTGAAAGTGGACAAGAAAACCGGACTGGTGGAGGTCCAAAAACTGCTGGCCGTCCATGATATCGGCCAGGCTGTGAATCCCACCCTGGTGGAAGGGCAGATCCAAGGCGGTGCCCAGTTCATCTTAGGCATGGCCCTCAGTGAAGAACTGGTCTATGACAGCAAGGGAAATGTGAAGAACAGCAGCCTGTCCAAATACCACACCCTCAATGTGCAGGACATGCCTCCAGTGGACATCATCCTGGTGGAAAGCCATGATGAAAGTTCTCCTTTCGGAGTCAAGAGCGTGGGGGAAATGTCTGCGGTAGCGCCTGGACCGGCGGTGGTCAATGCCATCAATCATGCTTTGGGGACAGAACTGACAGATTACCCTCTGACCCCAGAGCGGATTATAGAAGCCTTAGAACAGAAAGGATGAAGGGGTATGGAAAGCTTAGTGCTTACAGGAGAACCACTATCGTTGGAAGATGCTTACAGTGTCATTTATGGCAATCGTCAGGTTGCAATCGCACCCCAGGCGGCAGAACGGGTACGGCAGGCCAGACAGGTCCTGTTTGACATGGCGGCGGAAGGGAAACCTGTCTATGGGCTGAACCGGGGCGTGGGCTGGAACAAGGATAAGGAATTTGATGAAGATTTCTTTGCCCAATACAACCGGAATCTGCTGAACAGCCATTGTCTGGGCGTTCCTCCCTATCATCCGGATGATCAGGTGCGGGCCATTCTGCTCCTGCGGCTCCAGAAAGTCCTTACAGGCCATACGGGGCTGTCTCTTGAACTATTGGATCATTACCGGGATTTCCTGAATTACGGGATCTATCCCCGGATTCCCATGCGGTCTTCCATCGGAGAAGGGGATATCACCACCCTGTCCCATGTGGGGCTGGCTTTCATCGGCGAAGAAGATGTAACCTACCAGGGAAAAATCATGAATTCCAAGGAAGCCATGGAAATGGTGGGCATGAAACCGGCGAAATTGGGACCGAAAGATGGGCTGAGCATCGTGTCCAACAATGCCCAGGGTGAAGGGATGACCCTGGTCCTGCTGCGGCAGATCGCCCAATTGGTCAAAATGAGCAATCTGATTTTCTGTCTGAGCCTGGAAGGGCTGGATGGAGTGGTGGAATCTCTGCGGGAAGATGTGAATGCGGTCCGAGGCATCAAAGGACAAATGAAAGCGGCTGCCATGTGCCGGGATTTTCTGGAAGGCAGCTACCTCTATGAACCAAGCCCCGAACGGGCCCTGCAGGACCCCTTAAGCTTCCGGTGCGCCCATGCTATCAACGGGGCTCTGTATGATGCCATGGATTATGTGAAGGAACAGCTCCTTGCCAGCATGAACCACACCGATGACAACCCCTGCATCCTTTTGGATAAACATTCCTCATTTGTCAGTGCCAACTTCGAGATTACCTCTTTGGCCATTGGCGTGGAGATGCTGGCCAGCGGTCTGGCCCACCTGTCCAAGAGTTCCTGTTACCGGATGATCAAGATGGCGGATCCTAATTTCACCCATCTAAACCGGTTCCTGACTCCAGAAGACGTGAAGACCATCGCGTTCGGTACCATCCAGAAGACGTTCACCATGCTGGATACCCAGAACCGGGGACTAGCCAATCCTTCTTCCATGGACTTTTATGCACTGGCTGGGACCATCGAAGATCATGCCAGCAATCTGCCCTTGATTTGCTATAAATTGTTCCAGATGCTGGACAATATCTACTATATCATCGGTATCGAAGCCATGCATGCCTGCCAGGCCATTGATCTGCGGAAACAGAAGAGACCGGAAATCCATCTGGGCAAAGGGACGGGCAAAGCGTATGAAATCATCCGGAGGACCCTGCCTTTTTATAATAAAGACAGGAACCAGAGCCGGGATATCCAGAAGGTCTATCACATTGTAAAATCCGGTGAACTGCTGCAGGTAGGAGGAGATTCCTTATGAACGAAAAAAAGAAAAATGAGATCCGCTGGGCCGTATTCGTCCCCACTTTTGCCCTGACACTGCTGGCGGCTGTGGTAGGGATCGTCAGCAATAAGACGCTGACCACACTGTCCAATCGATTCTTTACTTGGTCTCTGGATTCTTTCGGCTGGCTGTACCAGATTATTTCCCTGCTGGTCCTCCTGGTCACCCTGGTGATGTTGTTCTCGAAAGTAGGGGACATCACCCTGGGCGGAAAAGAAGCCAAACCCAAATATCCTTTCTGGACCTGGTTTGCCATGACCTTGACCGGTGGGGTAGCCACCGGGATCGTCAGCTGGGGGGTAAATGAACCGCTGATATATTTCGGCAATATTTACGGAGAACTGAAGCAGCTGGGCATCGAACCCTTTTCAGCAGAAGCCGCCCGGTTTGCCATTGGGCGCTGTTTCTACAACTGGACGTTCATCCCCTATGCCATGTATGCCCTGACCGGTGTGCTGGTGGCTTATATGTACTTCAATAAGAAGCAGCAGCTGAACGTGACATCTACTCTGGTTCCTCTGTTTGGGGAAAAAATCAAGACAGGCTTTGTTTCTGATGTAATCGATACCTTATCCATGCTGGCCATCATCCTGGGCCTGACTTCCGGCTTGACCATGTGCATCGTCCTGTTGACCACTGGACTCGCTTCTTCTTATGGGATCCCTTCCACCCTGCCTTTGTTCATCGGTCTGGGGGTTGCCATCATTGCCATGTTCACACTGTCTTCCTATGTAGGATTGGATAAAGGACTGCAGAAACTGTCCGGGATCAATGCCTGGTTCTATTATGGATTGCTGATCCTACTGTTTGTCCTGGGTCCGACCCTGTTCATCCTGCGGAACTCCACTGCTGGGATGGCGGTCTGGCTGCAGAACTTCTGGCAATGGGGGCTGGACCCCATCGATATCGGCGGTGCGCCGCTGACCCGGTCCTGGACCCTGTTTGACTGGGCCGTATGGATTGCCTATGCTCCGGTCACTGGGATTTTCCTGGGACAGATTTCTTATGGGCGGACCATTCGCCAGTGCCTGATCGTCAATCTTATCCTGCCGGCTGTGTTCGGCATCATTTGGTTCTCCGTCTGGGGCAATACAGCACTGGGGATGCAGATCAGTGGACAGCTGGATTTGGTTGCTACCATCAAGAATTCCAACGCCGTCATGGCATTGTTCGAATTCATCAAGAACATGCCCTTTGGGCTGGGCATCATCCTGGTCCCAATCAATCTGTTCGTCATCTTGATTTCCTTCGTAACGGCAGCTGATGCTACTTCCAACAACGTTGCTTCCATGTGCATCAAGAACATCCCCATCGGTTCAGAAGCGCCTGGGTATCTGAAGGTGCTGTGGGGAGCGACCATCGGAGCCATTGCCATCATCATGGCTGCTTTTGGCGGCGGCGTCCAGGGGGTGGATGGCGTGAAGGCACTGGCAGCGGCTGGCGGTTTTGTGGTGCTGTTCATCTTCATCCTCCAGGTGTTTGCAGCCATCAAAGTATTCTTTATCGATAAGACGGAAGAATAAGGGGAAATACAGCTATATATCCCAAAGGGAGGTGTGGGATTTTGCTTCACACCTCCTTTCTTTTCATGTAAAAAAGGAATCTTGCGTTATAATAGAATCATCTATTTGAAAAAATGATAATTGGCTTTGTACAAAAGCCCTGGGACAGGAGAAAAGTATGCGAGAAATCATCTGGAAGGCAAGGGATCTGCTGGCACAGCACATCTCCTTTGTCATGGCAACCATAACTTTTAAACACGGTTCAGCTCCCCGGGAAGTGGGCGCCACCATGCTGGTGACGGCCGACGGCCTTTATGCGGGGACCATCGGCGGGGGAGAAGAGGAATACCAGGCCATCCAACACGCCCAGAAAGTGCTGGAAACAGGGCAGTCCGATCTGGTGCCCTATGAAATGACACGTAGTGACGCGGCAAAACTGGGCTTGGTCTGCGGCAGCCACAATCGGGTCCATTTCCAGTATGTCCCTGGAACAGATGACCAAGCCGCTGCCTATTTCACCCAAATGGCGGAAAGTGTGGAAAACCATGAGGTGTATTGGCTGTTCGATCTCCAGGCAGACCACGGGATCAGCATGAAAGTGGATGGGAAGATCTATCCTTTCAGCCGGGATGGGGCGCTGCCGGCAGCCGAGGAACTTTTCCAAGTGAAGATCAAAAAGCCCATGAAGGTCTATATCTTTGGGGGCGGCCACATTGCCAAGGCGACGGCAGCCCTGCTGCACTTCCTGAAACTGGAAGTGACGGTGGTTGACGACCGGCCTGAATATCTGACACCGGAAGAATTTCCTCAAGTGAACCGTCTCCTCCATTCGTTGGAAAATCTGTCCGACCTTCCCATCGGGAACAGCGACTATGTCTGTGTCATGACCCGGGGCCATGCCAATGATATCCAGGTCCTGAAGGGGATCCTGCCCAAGGATCCTTATTATGTGGGGATTGTGGGCAATAAAATGAAAGCGGAAAAATACCCCCAGCATTTCCAGGGGACACCTTTGTATGAAGTTTACCGGAAGAAAGTCCATCTGCCGGTGGGACTGCCGATCCGGGCACTGACCCCGGAAGAAATCGCTGTAAGCATTGCCGGCGAAATCATTTTGTCTTATAGGAGCAACTGCTGATGAATACGATGAAGAAGATCCCTGTGCAGGAAGCAGTGGGACAGATCCTGGCCCATGACATGACCCAGATCATCCCTGGTGAGCGGAAAGGTCCCCGCTTCAAAAAAGGCCATATTGTCCAGCCGGAAGATATCTCCGTGCTTCTTTCCATGGGGAAAGAACACATCTATACATTGGAGCTAGATGAATTTACCTATCATGAAAATGAGGCTGCGGAACATCTGGCAGGTATCTGCCAAGGAGACCATTTGGAACGTTCCGAGATTTCCGAAGGACGGATCAACTTGAAAGCGGCAGTGGATGGGCTTCTCCGGGTCAACGTCCCTCTGCTGGAACGGATCAATCTGTATGGGGAAGTCATGATTGCCACCAAAAGGGACGGGACTCCCGTAACGAAGGGTACGGTGGTTGCTGGGACCCGGGCTATCCCGCTGTGGATCGCCAAAGAAAAGATCCATCAGTGCGAAAAACTGGCAGGCGGAGAAAAAGTACTGTCCATCCGGCCTTTTGTGCCACAAAAAGCTGGAATCCTGACGACAGGCAGCGAAGTCTGCAAAGGCTTGGTGAAAGACGGCTTCCGGGAGGTGCTGCCAGCCAAGCTGCAGCCTTATGGATTCACCATTGTGGATCACCGTTATACCATGGATGACAAAGAAAGCATCGTCCGTCAGCTCCGGGAGATGATTGCAGAAGACCTGGATTTGATCCTTTGTACAGGAGGGATGAGCGTGGACCCGGATGACAATACTCCAGGAGCCATCCAGGAAGTCAGTACCCAGGTGGTGACCTACGGTACCCCAGTCCTTCCCGGGGCCATGTTCATGGCAGCCTATCATCACCGGACGGTGATCTTGGGGCTGCCGGGGTCCGTCATGTTCCATCCCCGGACTGTCTTTGACTTGATCCTGCCCCTGGCCGCAGCCCAGGAACCGATTACCCGGGAATACATCGCCGGACTGGGCCATGGAGGACTTCTGTGATGCCGGGCTGGAATCACTTCGATGGACAGGGAAATGCCCGGATGGTGGATGTTTCTGAGAAAGCGGTGACCTGCCGGGAAGCAGAGGCTTCCGGGACCATCACCATGAACCGGGATGCTTTGGAGCAGATCCTGCAGAAAAAGATCAAAAAAGGCGATGTGCTGACGGTGGCACAGGTGGCCGGGATCATGGCCGCCAAAAGGACTTGGGAACTGATCCCCATGGCGCATCCCCTCCCATTGAGCGGAATCGCCCTGACTTTTTCTGTGGATGAAGAGCACTGTACCATTGCGGCCCGCTGTACGGCAAAGATCGAAGGGAAAACGGGCGTGGAAATGGAAGCCCTTACTGGGGTTTCTGTAGCGCTGCTCACCATTTACGACATGGCCAAGGGAATCGACCGGGGGATGGTCCTGGGCCAGATCCGGTTGGAACACAAGGAAGGCGGGCAGAGTGGAAGCTATGACAGGGAGCCGTAAGATGGAGGATCAGTGGGGAAGGACCATCGATTATCTGCGGCTTTCAGTTACTGATTCCTGCAATCTGGGCTGTATATACTGCCGACTGCCGGGCTGCAGCCCGCTCCTGCAGAGCACCCTGACGGATGAGGAAATCTTCCAGGTATTGTCCTGCTTCCAGGAACTGGGCGTCCGAAAATTGAAGATTACCGGTGGAGAACCGCTGCTGCGGCCGGGCATCGGATCCTTTCTGGAAAGACTGCTGGAACGGGGGTGGTTTTCTTCAGTGACCTTGACCACCAATGGACAGTATCTGGAGCGGTATTGGCCGGTCCTTTCCCATCTGGACAGCATCAATGTTTCTTTGGATTCCCTGCAGGAGGCTGCTTACCAAAAGATGACCCGGGGCGGAGCACTGGCTCCTGTCCGGGAAGGACTGCGGCAGGGACTGGACGGGGGCTATCAGGCCTTTAAACTGAATGTGGTCCTGGTCACCGGATACAATGATGGAGAAATCCCTGCCTTTTTGCAGCTGGCGGCAAAATATCCTTTGGCTGTCCGGTTCATCGAGCTGATGCCGCTGGGAGAAGGGAGCCGTTATCAGGGTGTTCCTCGAGAACGGATCCTCCGGGAAGTGGATCGGCTGTATCCGGGATGGAAGTGGAGCCGGTCCAGGGGGAATGGACCGGCTCGATATCTGGAAATTCCCAGTATCCCAGGAAGGATCGGATTCATCGATGCAGTGGGCCATCCTTTTTGCAGCCAATGCAACAGGATCCGGATGGATGCGGCAGGGAAGATCTTCCTTTGTCTGGAACAGGAAGCGGCACTGGATGTGAAAGCATTCCTCCAAGGCGGCCTGTCTCGGAAAGGGTTCCTGCAGCAGCTGAGAGAGGCCGTCTGGCAGAAACCGGAGAAAAATCATTTTGCCTCCCGCCCTTGCCCGGGTCGTAAGATGTATCAGATTGGAGGATAAATGGGAACCATTATTTCAATCAACTGCAGTGAAAAGAAAGGGACCGTGAAAACACCGGTGGCGGAAGCAGAAGTCCGTACGGACTGGGGCATCGTCGGGGATGCACATGCAGGACACTGGCATCGGCAGATTAGCCTGCTGTCCCTGGAAAGCTTCCAGCAGTTCCAGGCGGACAGTGGATGTCAACTGGAATTTGGTGCATTTGGCGAAAATCTGCTGGTCCAGGGGCTTCCCCTGGATGCACTGAAAGTGGGAGACCGGCTTTCTAGTGGATCCTGCTGCCTGGAAATCACCCAGCTCGGAAAAGAATGCCATCGATCTTGTGCCATCCGGCAGCGGGTGGGAAAATGCATCATGCCCCAAAAAGGCATTTTTGCCAAAGTGCTTCGGGGCGGCATCATCAGGAAAGGGGATTCCATATGTATAGAGTCTGTTTGATCACCGTCAGTGACAGCAGTGCCCTCCTGGGGAAGAAAGATCTGACTGGACCGGCAGTTGCCGAGCTTCTGGCAAAGGCTGGGTACCAGATCGTAGCCAGGACGGTCCTCCCGGATGAACGGGAGCTGCTGGCTGAAAAAATGCGGCAAATCGCCGATGGAGGCAGAGCTGACTTGCTTTTGACCATGGGGGGAACCGGACTGAATGAAAGAGATGTGACCCCGGAAGCGACCGGAGAAATCATTGAAAAAGCAGTTCCGGGTTTTTCTGAACTGATGCGGCGGAAGAGCTTCGAAGTGACCCCCAACGGGATACTTTCTCGAGGGATATCAGGGATCCGGAAACACTGTCTGATCATCAATCTGCCTGGCAGCCCTCGGGCGGCTGTCGAGAATCTTTCCTTTATCCTCCAGCCATTGGCCCATGGCCTGAAAATGCTGACACAATCCAAAAATGACTGCGCCCATATGGACGCACTGCGTTAGAAAGGAGCGGATATCATGAAAAAGACTTTTGCAGGGCTGTTGGCTTTCCTGGCTGCCCTTTTCCTCTTTGGATGCGGAAGCAGCCCTGCTCAGCCGAAAGAAGCCCAGAAAGAAATCTATATTTCTGCAGCAGCTTCCATGGCGGATGCAGTGAATGAAATCAAGGCAGATTACGAAAAAAAGCATCCGGATGTGGTCATCCGGACAAATTATGCCGGATCGGGGACGCTGATGAATCAAATCATAGAAGGTTCTCCAGCCGACCTGTTCATTTCTGCTTCTGACAAACAGATGGATACCTTGGCAAAGAAGCAGCTGATTGACGGAGACAGCCGGGTAGAACTGCTGAAAAATGAGCTGGTGCTGATCGTGCCCAAAGCTTCTTCTCTGGAACTGAGCAGCTTCCAGGATGCCGCAGGAGAAAATGTGACAAAGATTGCCATTGCGGATCCTGCTTCCGTTCCTGTGGGACAGTACAGTGAAAAACTGTTCGAAAAAATGGGAATCTGGGACCAGGTGAAGCAGAAAATGGTCATGTCCCAGGATGTCCGGCAGAGCCTTGACTGGGTTGCCTCCGGGAATGTCCAGTGTGCTCCGGTCTACCGTACCGATGCAGCCATTGAAAAAGACCGGGTCCGGATCGTTGCTGTGGCTCCCCAGGGAATCAACCAGGGAATCTTTTATCCCCTGGCAATCTTGAAAAAAAGCGGAGAAAAAGCAGGCGTCAGAGACTTCTATCAATACTTGAAATCTCCAGAAGCCCAGAAAGTCTATGAAAAATATGGGTTCGTGGTGAATGTGAAATGAGCGGCTCCCCAGTGAGCCTTTCCCTGCAAGTGGCCTTGGCCTCGACAGCCGTCACTTTTTTCTTGGGGATCCTGGCTGCTTACGGGGTCAGGAAACTGCGGCGGGGCAGCGGTTTTTTTGACGCGGTATTCACGCTTCCTCTGGTACTGCCGCCCACCGTGGTCGGTTTCCTGCTGCTGGTACTCCTGGGGAACTATGGGCCGTTCCAGGGAATCTATGAACGCTTCCATTTCCATATAGTCTTTACCTGGTGGGCCAATATCATTGCAGCCATTGTGGTCAGTTTTCCGCTGATGTATCGAACCGCTTATGGGACCTTTCTCCAGGTCAATGAAGAATATTTGCAGGTTGCCCGGACCTTGGGGATGTCAGAGAAAAAAATCTTCTGGAAGATCCTCCTTCCCCTTTCCCGCCAGGGAATGATTTCCGGGATCATCCTGACTTTTACCCGTTCCCTGGGGGAATTCGGGGCGACCATGATGATTTCTGGGAATATCCCAGGCAAGACCCAAACCATCTCCTCCGCCATCTATTCCGCGGTACAGGCAGGACGGAAAGAGCAGGCCTTTGCTTGGGTGGGTGTTGTGATGGCGCTGAATCTGGTCTCCATCATCAGTCTGCATTTTATAACACAAAGGGGAAAGTGATATGAGTCTGGCGGTCAATGTGGAAAAGAAACTGCACCATTTTACCCTGCAGGCCGATTTTTCCATCGGCAATGAAAATCTGGCTGTAGTAGGGGCTTCCGGAAGCGGGAAGTCCATGCTGCTGAAGCTGATTGCAGGGATCGAAACACCGGACCAGGGTACCATTACCATCAATGACAGGATCTGTTTTTCCCAAGGGAAAATCAACCTTGCCAGTCAAAAGAGAAAAGTAGGCTATCTATTTCAAGATTATGCCTTGTTTCCCCATTTGACCCTGTTGGAGAATCTTTCTATTGTCATGGAAGGGAACCGCCGGGAAAAGAAAGCGCAGGCCGGACATTTTTTACAGCGGTTCCATCTGGAACATGTGCTGGACGCTTATCCGGAGACTCTTTCCGGCGGCGAAAAGCAGCGGGCAGCCCTGGCGCGGATGCTCTGCGTAGATCCCCAGGTCCTGCTGTTGGATGAGCCCTTTTCTGCCCTGGATACGAACCTGAAATGGCAGGTGGAAAATGATCTGGTCAGCGTCCTGAAAACTGTGCGGAAGACCGTGGTGCTGGTAACCCATAGTATGGAGGAGGCACTGCGGATCTGCAGCCGGATCCTGATCCTGGACCAGGGAAAAATTGTGGATTTCGGCGAAAAAGATCAAGTGCTGGAGCACCCCCGTACACTGGTTTCTGCCCAGCTGGCAGGGTACAAGAATTGCTTCCTGAAAGAAAATGTCCCGGAACTTTTTGCCCAGCTGCCGGAAGCGAAGGCTGCCGGCAAACAAGTCTTGGTGCTGGATGCCGGAAATTTCTCCCTGGCGGCCCGGGAAAGGACCCTTTGTCTGCCCCTGCGTTTCTGTTATCGGACAGCGGACCAGAAAAAGGTCTATGATATCTTCCACCTGTATCCCCAAGGACTGACCGTAACTTGGGAATGGGACCGGAGTTATTCAGAGCTGCCTGTGTACCAGGCGGATCAGTCTGTGTTTGCTTATTATCCTCTGGAAAGGATCCTATTGTTTTAGCGAGGAGGCAAAAATGAAGATCGCGGGCATCATCCTGGCTGCTGGCTTTTCCCGGAGAATGGGAAAAAACAAATACCATCTTCTGCTGGGGGGCCGGGAACTTTACCAATATGGGGCAGACCTGTTGGAAAGGCTGCCCCTAGCAAAACGGCTGATTGTGACCAATGATGCAGAGATAGCCCGGTATTGTATCGGCAAGGGAATCCATCCGGTTTCCAATGGAAATGCGGCGGAAGGCAAAGCTTCTTCTATCCGGGCTGGAGTGGATGCAGCGGGGCAGGTGGACGGATATTTCTTTATGACGGCCGATCAGCCGCTGGTTTCTGCCGTCAGCTGCCAAAAAATCCTGGAAGCCCAGGAAGCTGAACCTGAAAAGATCATCCAGCCGGTGTACGGAGGGAAGCAAGGGATGCCTGTGTGTATTCCGGCAGTGTATGCCGCTGCCCTTCAGCAGCTGAAGGGCGAAGCTGGAGGGAAAAAGCTGATGACGGGTGAAAACACCAGACAAGTGATCCTTGCTGATGCCAAAGAACATCAAGATCTGGATACCTGGGAAGATTATGAAAGACTGGAGCAATGGATAGCGGAACGCTAATCTTCCCTTATTTTTCCTAAAGCCGGATTAATTGACTCTTTATGGACGGATGAAGGATACAATAACATCATCTAAAGGATTTTATTACCATTTTGCTTTACCGCAATATATCGATAATGCAGTAGAGCAATCACTCCGGATGGTAAGACCTGCGCGACGAAATCCTTTAGATCCATTTCAGCATCCTGCAAAAAAATAGCACTGAGGAGGGGCCAGTATGCCTAAAGGGGCTGTTGTATACACAGCTGCCCCTTCTTTTCGTGTATCAAAAAAACGTCCCTTGCTTTAGCGCAATAGCAGAGTAAAAAACGACAAAAACAGTCTTTCCATAATAAAAAGAAAATTCAAAATCGTATCTGAGAAGAAAAACTTTTGACTTTCTTCTGACATTTTAACAGTACAATGAACCTGTAGAAAGTCGGGGATTGCGCAGGAATCCCCGCAAACGGAAAAGTGAATAAGAAAAGGAGTGATCAATGTATGGAAATCTTAACCAACCCCATCGTCGTTTCCGTCGTCGTCATGTCCGTACTCTGTCTGCTCAAGATGAATGTGCTCTTTGCCATCTTGGTGGCCGCCATTGTGGCTGGATCCACCGGAGGTCTGGCCATTGACAAGACGGTGAGCATCTTGATCGGCGGCATGGGCGGGAACTCAGAAACCGCTCTGAGCTACATCCTGCTGGGAACCTTGGCTGTAGCCATCGGGCGGTCCGGCCTGGCGGATATTGCAGCACGGAAGATCACCAAGGTGGTAGGGACGAAAAAAGCGGCCTTTGTATTCCTCATCGCTTTCGTGTCCTGCTTCTCTCAGAATCTGATTCCTGTGCATATTGCTTTCATCCCTATTTTGATTCCCCCTCTGCTGGTGGTGATGAACCACATGAAACTGGACCGGAGAGCCGTTGCCTGCGCACTGACCTTCGGGCTGAAAGCTCCCTATGTATCCCTTCCCGTAGGGTTCGGGCTGCTGTTCATGACCATCATCAAGGACCAGATGGTAGCCAACAATGTCCAAGTTTCCATCAGTGACATTTCTTCCGTCATGTGGATCGGCGGTGTCTCCATGTTGGTAGGCCTGATCCTTTCCACCCTTTTTTACAGCCGGGACCGGGAATACAAGGACCTGCCCATTATGGGTATGGATGAAAAATCCGGGGAAACGGAAATGAATGCGGACTGCTGGAAGGCATTGGCCGGCGCAGTGGCAGCCTTTGTAGCCCAGCTGTATTTCAAATCCCTGCCCATCGGTGCCATGTGCGGCCTTCTGGTGCTGCTGGTCACTGGTTCTATCAAATGGAACAAGATGGATGAGATGGTGGACGGCGGCGTAAAGATGATGGGCTTCATCGCTTTCGTCATGCTGGTGGCAGCCGGCTATGCCAACGTGCTCCGGGAAACCCACTCTGTGGAATCCCTGGTCATGGCTACCACTTCCGTCATCAATACCAAGTTCAGCGGTGCTTTCCTGATGCTGGCGGTAGGCCTCTTGATCACCATGGGCATCGGGACTTCCTTCGGGACCATCCCTGTGGTGGCTTCCATCTACATCCCTATGGGCCTGAAACTGGGCTTCAGCATTCCCTCCATCATCCTGCTGATCGGAATCGCTGCAGCACTGGGGGATGCTGGTTCTCCTGCTTCCGACTCCACCTTGGGGCCTACTTCAGGGCTCAATGCAGACGGACAGCACAATCATATCTGGGATACCTGCGTACCCACCTTCATCTTCTTCGATGTGACCTTGTTCATTGGCGGTATGATCGGCGCCTTGATCCTGGGCTAATTGGATAATCAAACAGGGGCTGCCAGACAGCCCCTTTCTACGGAATGAATTCTAAGGAGGATGCTGAAATGTTAAAAGATGTAAAAGCCATCAAAGAAGTTGTCCTGACCGGAAATGACCTGACCTTGGAACAGCTGATCGCCGTCAGCCGGTATGATGCCAAACTATCCTTCGACCCGGATGCCGTGGCCCGTATCAAGGCTTCCCGGGCGCTCATCGATGATATCGTCAACAGTGACCGGGTGGTCTATGGGGTCACCACCGGTTTCGGGTCCCTGTGTCGGGTCCACATTTCTAAAGAAGATTGTGCCCAGCTCCAGGAAAACCTGATCCGGACCCATTCCTGCGGCTACGGCAAACCTCTCAGCCGGGAAGTGACCCGGGCTGCTATGACCATCCGGGCCAATGCCCTGGTGAAAGGATATTCCGGCATCCGGCTGTCCACCCTGCAGACTTTGGTGGATATGATCAATAAAGGCGTCCATCCTTATATTCCGGAAAAGGGGTCTCTGGGAGCTTCCGGGGACCTGGCGCCTCTGGCCCATATGGTCCTGCCCATGCTGGGCCTGGGAGATGCAGAATACCAGGGCACGGTGATGCCCGGCAAAGAAGCCATGGAAAAGGCCGGGATCCCCATCATCCATCTGGAAGCCAAGGAAGGCCTGGCTCTCATCAACGGTACCCCGATCCTCACTGCCATGGGCGTATTCGCCCTGTGGGAAGGCATGTCCCTGCTGAAACAGAGCGATATCGCTGCGGCTCTTTCCATCGAAGCCCAGCGGGGGATCATCGATGCCTTTGACGAACGGCTCCATGTGATCCGTCCTCACAGAGGGCAGCTGGATACTGCTTACAACCTGCGGAACCTGCTGGCCGGCAGTACCTATGTGACCCATCAGGGCCAGCTGAAGGTGCAGGATGCCTACTGCCTGCGCTGCGTGCCCCAGATCCATGGGGCCAGCAAGGACGCTTTGGGCTTTGTGAAGGATAAAGTGGACATTGAAATCAATGCTGCCACCGACAACCCCATCGTCCTGCCGGATGGCGATGTGATTTCCGGTGGGAACTTCCACGGCGAACCCATGGCCCTGCCTTTCGACTTCCTCGGCATCGGGATCTCTGAAATCGCCAATGTTTCCGAACGGCGCCTGGAACGGCTGATCAACAATTCACTCAGCGGATTCCCGTCCTTCTTGGTGAAACATTCCGGCCTGAACTCCGGCTTCATGATCACCCAATATGCGGCAGCCGCCCTGGTCAGCGAAAACAAGGTCCTGGCCCATCCGGCTTCTGTGGATTCCATCCCCTCCTGCGAAAACCAGGAAGACCTGGTCAGCATGGGTGCCCATGCCGCCCGGAAGGCCGGAGAGATCGCTTTCAACGCCCGCCGGGTGGTGGCCACGGAAATCCTGGCTGCCTGCCAAGCCATCGATCTGCGGGAAGGAGAAGGCTTCAAACTGGGTGCCGGTACCCAGGCCGCCTATGATGCGGTCCGTAAGACCAATGATTTCATTGCCTACGACAAGGATATCGAAATGTTCAAGGAATTGGAAAAGATCACCGATCTGGTCCAGGCCGGCGGTATCCTGGAAGCGGTAGAAGACAAAGTCGACCTGAAATTCTTCTGATCGGCCATACATATCCATCCCTCGGCTGGAGGTGCTGCACGGAAAGGTGTGGCATCTCCAGTTGATTTTCTTTTGACGGTATATACCGAAAACGTCCAGAAACGTCAGTTGAAAAAACTGAAAAATTTTTCAAAAGAGGAGTCTGATTAGACGTTTTTTAGATGAAACCCATTTACAATAGAGACATGAAGTCAAGGAAATTGAGTTCCTGCACGAAGGCAATACGCAAAGGAGTGGTATACCATGATGAAAAATGAAGAAATCGGAAAAGCCATGACCATCAAACTGGAGTTCCCCAACGGACTGCCCAAACCGAAACCTTTCCAAGAAGGCATCCGGAGAGCTCCGGATCGTGGCTTCCGCCTGACTCCGGCACAGACTGAAATTGCGCTGAAAAATGCTCTGCGGTATATCCCGGAAGAATACCATGAAGAACTGATCCCGGAATTCTTGGAAGAACTGACCACTCGAGGCCGGATCTACGGCTATCGTTTCCGTCCGGAAGGCCGGATCTACGGGAAACCCATTGACCAATACAAAGGCAAATGCACCGAAGGCAAGGCTTTCCAGGTAATGATCGACAACAACCTGGACTTTGAAGTGGCCCTGTATCCCTATGAACTGGTGACCTATGGGGAAACTGGCAGCGTCTGCCATGACTGGATGCAGTATCTGCTGATCAAACGGTACTTGGAAGAAATCACACCGGACCAGACCTTGGTCATGGAATCCGGCCATCCTCTGGGCCTGTTCCATTCCAAACCAGAAGCACCGCGGGTCATCATCACCAACGGCCTGATGATCGGGGAATACGACAACCAGCATGATTGGGAAATCGCTGAAGAAATGGGTGTTGCCAACTATGGCCAGATGACTGCCGGCGGCTGGATGTACATCGGGCCCCAGGGAATCGTCCATGGGACTTTCAACACCATCCTGAACGCCGGCCGTATGAAACTGGGGATCCCAGAAGATGGGGACCTGGGCGGCAAACTGTTCGTCACTTCCGGTCTGGGCGGCATGAGCGGTGCCCAGGGCAAAGCGGCGGAAATCGCCAACTGCACGGCCATTGTGGCTGAAGTGGATGCTTCCCGGATCAAGACCCGTCTGGATCAGGGCTGGATCTCCGGCGTATCTGATTCCCTGCCGGAAGTCATCGCCATGGCTCAGAAATCCATGGCGGAAAAGAAGGGCAAATCCTTTGCTTACCACGGCAATATCGTAGATCTGCTGGAATACATCGTGGACCACAACATCCATGTGGATCTGGTTTCTGACCAGACTTCCTGCCACAATGCCTACAATGGCGGCTATTGCCCTCAGGGCCTGACCTTCGAAGAACGGACCAAAATGCTGGCAGAAGATCCTGCCAAGTTCCGGGAACTGGTGGACAAGACCCTCCATGCTCACTTCGAAGCTCTGAAAAAGATCACCGCCCGGGGAGTATACTTCTTCGACTACGGCAACTCTTTCATGAAGGCAGTGTTCGATTCCGGCGTGAAGGAAATCTCCAAGAATGGTGTGGATGACAAAGATGGATTCATCTGGCCGTCCTACGTGGAAGATATCATGGGACCGCAGCTGTTCGACTACGGCTATGGACCATTCCGCTGGGTCTGCCTGTCCGGCAAGCCAGAAGACCTGCATAAGACCGATATGGCAGCCATGAGCTGCATCGATGTGAACCGCCGGTATCAGGATCGGGACAACTACAACTGGATCCGGGATGCAGAAAAGAACAAACTGGTGGTAGGGACCCAGGCCCGTATCCTGTATCAGGACGAAGTGGGCCGTGTGAACATCGCTTTGAAATTCAATGAACTGGTCCGCAATGGAGAAATCGGGCCTGTCATGATGGGCCGTGACCATCACGATGTATCCGGTACGGATTCTCCGTTCCGGGAAACCTCCAATATCAAAGATGGGTCCAATGTGATGGCTGACATGGCTGTCCAGTGCTTCGCCGGCAACGCAGCCAGAGGCATGAGCCTGTGTGCTCTCCATAACGGCGGCGGCGTGGGCATCGGCAAAGCCATCAACGGCGGGTTCGGGCTGGTCCTGGACGGCAGCCACCGGGTAGATGAGATCATCCGCAGCTCCCTGAGCTGGGATGTGATCAGCGGTGTGGCACGCCGGTCCTGGGCACGGAATGAACATGCTATGGAAACGGCTGTGGAATTCAACAAGACCCGTCACGGCATCGGTCAGATCACCCTGCCGTACCTGACGGATGACAAACAGATCAAAGACGCAGTGGCCAAGGTTTATCCGAAAGCCCATGTGATCAAAGACTGATCGAGAGGAATCCATACAGAAAGAGAGGGCTGCTGCACGGAAACCGTGCAGCAACCCTTTTGTGGCCCATAAAGGAGGAAAAACGATGGTTGACAGACTGCTCATCAAAAATGCCGCACAGATCGTGACCCCGGAAGGGAATACAGCCCGGCACGGCAGAGAAATGAAACAATTGAAAATCTATGAAAACCAGTCCATCCTGATTGAAAACGGCATGATCCGCAGCATCGGGAACCAGCCAGACTGGGAGAAACTGGTCCCGGCGGACAAACAGATCGACGCCTCCGGCAAAGCGGTGCTCCCGGGATTCGTGGATTCCCATACCCATCTGGTGTTCGGAGGCTACCGGCCCGATGAGTTCCTCTGGCGGATGGGCGGTATGAGCTATATGGAAATCATGGAACGGGGAGGCGGCATCCTGAATACCATGAAAGCCACCCGGGAAGCCAGCCGGGAAGAGTTGGTAGACCACAGCATGGACTTTTTGAAAAAGATGTTGGCCATGGGGGTCACCACGGTGGAAGCCAAAAGCGGCTACGGCCAGGACCATGATACGGAAATCAAACAGATGGAAGTGGTCCGTGACCTGAACGAAAAACAGCCCATCGAGCTGGTGTCCACCTTCCTGGGGGCCCATGCGGTACCGCCGGAATTCAAGGACCGGGGGGATGATTTCATCGAATTCCTGCTGAAAGAAGTGATGCCGGAAGTGGCAGAAAAGCACTTGGCGGAATTCTGTGATGTCTTTTGTGAAAAAGGGGTATTTTCCATTGAACAGAGCCGGCATCTCCTGACGGAAGCCCGGAAGATGGGCTTCAAGCTGAAGATCCATGCAGATGAGATCGTCAGCCTGGGCGGGGCCGAACTGGCAGGAGAACTCCATGCTACCAGTGCGGACCATCTGCTCCATGCTTCCGATGCGGGAATCCGGGCTATGGCGGAAAATGGCGTGGTCTCCACCCTGCTGCCCACCACTGCCTTCTGCCTGAAGGAACCCTTTGCCCGGGCACGGGAGATGATCGATTCCGGCTGTGCCGTGGCTCTGGCTACGGACTTCAATCCCGGCAGTGGTTTCACCTTCTCCGTTCCCCTGATGATCGGGCTGGCGGTCATCTATATGAAGATGACTGCGGAAGAAGCCATTACAGCACTGACCCTCAACGGGGCTGCTGCGGTGGATCGGGCGGACCGGATTGGGTCCCTGGAGCCGGGGAAACAGGCAGACTTGGTGATCCTCCAGTATCCTTCCTACAAATTCCTGCCCTACCATACGGGCATCAATATCGTGGAGACCGTTGTCAAGAAGGGCAAAGTGGTATCCCGATAGAAACCCAACCCAGCGGGCGTGCCAGCATCGCACGTCCCGCTTTTTTTTAGCCGGATTTTATACTATAATAGAACTGATTACTATGATAATTTCGAGGGGCTCTCACAGGAGTTGGTATTTTTAACACAAATTTTCGATGATGAGGTGTGAAAAATGACAAGTCTGATCCAAGCGCGGTTTTTGGGCGCTCCTGTAATCCAGAAAGACGGCAGGGAAATCTTCTTCCCTTATAATAAGGTCAATGCTCTGGTCTATTACATCCTGGTCAAAGGGACGGTCATGCGGGATGAGCTGAGCGGCGTGCTGTGGGCGGACAAACCGGATGCCATTGCCCGGAAAAATCTGCGCAATGCCATTTATGAAACCAAGAAGATCCTGGGACCGGATGTTTTCATTTCTCCCCGCAAAGCCATCATCAAGGTCAACCCGGCCATCCGTGTCCAGGTGGACGTGAAGGAGTTCGAAGCGGATCCGGGACGGAATCTGGAACTGTATCAGGGAGCCTTTCTTCAGGGCTTTTTCATCAAGGATGCGGCAGAGTACGAAAATTGGTACCTCACGGAACGGGACCGTTTGGAAGGCCTGTACATGGATGCGCTGTTGCAGAAACTGAAGGAAGCAGTGGCTGTGAAGAACCTGGCCAAGGTGACCCGGTACGGCCGGATGCTGATCGCCCACGATCCCTATGATGAATCCATCTACACCCTGCTGCTCCAGACCTACTGTGAACAGGGGAATATGAAACAAGCCACAGAGCTGTATGAAGAGATGAAGAAGCTGTTCCGGGAAGAGCTCCAGAGCAATGTGCCTCCGGAAATCGAAGAAATGATGAAACGGACCCTCCATCAGGAAAAGCAGGAGAAAAAAGAGCTGGGGATCTTGAAAGCCCGGCCCAAAGGCAGCCTGACCGGACGGGAACGGGAACTCCAGCTGGTGAATGGGATGGTGGGAGAATTCCTCCAGGGGAAGGACAGCGATACCTTGCTGATCCGAGGGGAAGCAGGCTGCGGCAAGACCATCCTGAAGGACGCCCTGGTGGAGGAACTGCCCCCAGATGTGACGGTGATCCAGACCAACTGTTTCAAGCCGGAACAGAACATCCTGCTCCGGCCCTGGACGGGAATCGTGGAAGGGCTGGGGAACCTGATCCGCCGGGAAAAGATCCCCGTGCCCAACATGGATCCCTCCCGTCTGTATGAACTGTTCCCCCAGATGGACATGAGCGGGGACCGGGAGGCGGGACTGGCGGAAATCAAGGACCTGCTGAAATTCGATGCCATTTTCCACACCCTGTACACGGTGATGGAAAACGTGGCGGAAAGCCGGAAGCTGCTGTTCATCTTTGAAGATATCCAGTGGATGGATCCCCTCAGCCTGTCCCTTCTGAGCAGCCTGATCCTCCACAAGAAGTCGCCTCAGTTCATGTTCCTGCTGACGGCCCAGCCTTCCCAGGAAAAGAACTATCAGAAATTCGAGACTTCTGTCTCCATGTACCATAAGCTCCGGCTGCTGGAACTGTCTCCCCTGGACAGGGATACTGTCCGGCTCTTTGCCCAGGATATGGAACTGCCGGTGGCGGTGGATGACCGGCTGGTAGACCGGCTGCTGGAAGAATCCGAAGGGAATCTATTCTTGCTCCGGGAATGCCTGAAGGCCCTGAAGACCACCGGCAGCCTGGACAACCTCACGGAGAACATGCGGAATATCTTTAAATCCAATTGCTTCGCCCTCACTGACGACCAGCAGAAGATCCTGGATTTCATTTCCCTGTTCTACGACGGGGCGCCCTTGGCCATGATTTCAGAATACATGCATATGAACAGCCTCCAGGCGCTGGAGAACTTGGAAGTCCTCCGGAAGAACAATTTCATCCGTCCTGTGCCCCAGCAGCCGGAAGTGATCTATGAAATCGTCCAGCAGAAACTGAAGGAATACGTCCATCAGCAGATTTCCCAGGAAAAGCAGAAGATCCTCCACAGCTACATTGCCAGTCTTTGGGAAAAAAGGCTGACTCATTCCCCCCAGGATATCCGTCTGTACCATCATTTGGAATACCATTACCAGGAGGCAGGAGAACTGGTGAACATGGGGCGTTACAAGCTAAAGATCCTCATGTACTACCTGAACTTCAGCAACGAACTGTTCCCAGTGCTCAGCAGCGCGGACATCACTCCTGATGATGACAAGAGCCGGTTCATCGAGACCAACCTGGGACAGTTCCTGTCAGAAGTGGACGAGATGATGCACGCCATCAAAAGGAACTGCGGGGAAACCCCGGAGGTCCGGGATCTGGAAATGAACTATCTCCATCTCATGGGGCGCCACTATATCCGGACCGGTGAATATGAAAAAGGTGTCCGGAACATCCTGAGCCTGATCGAACAGGCAGCGGAAGTCCACAACCGGGACTACATGCTCATGGGCTACAAGCAGATGATCTTCTATGACATCCAGATCGGCAATACGGAGGAAATGAAGAATTATCTGGAAGTAGCCCTGAACCTGGCAGATGAATGCAACTACCACAAGGAAATGGGTATCCTGCTCCGGCTGAAGGGGCTGAACATGATCATGCAGGGGAACTTCCCAGAGGCGGAACGGCTGCTGAAAGAGTCCATCTCTACCTTTATGGTGACCCAGAATGTGCAGCGGCGCTATGCCCTGAATATTGCCGGTGCCTATAACTATCTGGGGGAGATCCGCCGGGGGGAAGGCAAATTCCAGGAGGCTCTGGACTATTATGACAAGGCCCTGGATTATGCCAAGAACCAGGAAGCCTACAGTTCCTGGGTGGTCTTTTCCTGCAATGCGGGAGTGGCCTGCTACAACCTGGAGCAGTATGACCGGGCCAAGCAGTATTTCATGCAGGCGTATGAACTGTTTCCCCGGTATGTGTTCTATTGGCGGCATCCCATTGTAGAATCTTATCTGGCTCTTTTGTCCATGCGGGAAGGGAAAGAAGAGGAGGCCATCCGGTTTTTGGACGATGCGCTCCACAAGCTGGGAAATATGAACAATCCCCGGGAAGCCGGTTATGTATATATGGCCATCGCGCTGCTGAAGAAGCAGCATCCGGACAGCGGGATCTCCCGCCATTATGAAGGCAGTCTGAGCTCCTATGCTACTCGGGCCCTGCAGGTCCTGGATCCTTACCGGGACACCTGGGAACGGAAGCAGATGGAAGCCTTGTTTTGATATCTTGAAGGAGGGTTTGGAATGGTAACGTTAAAGAAAGTGGCAGAAGTATTGGAAGCCCAGGTGGTATCCGGGCAGGAAGGGCTGGGCAGGACGGTGAAGCAGGCCTGCGGCAGCGACATGATGAGTGATGTTTTGGCGTATGCCAAGGAGGATTTTGTGCTGCTGACAGGGCTCCTGAACATCCAGGTGGTGCGGACGGCCGATGTGAGCGATGCGGCAGCCTTGATTTTCGTCCGGGACAAACATCCGGAACAGGAAGTGCTCTTGGCAGCGAAGGATAAGGGAATCCCGGTGCTGTATACCCGCTATACCATGTTCGAAGCCTGCGGCCGGCTCTATGAACTGGGGCTTCGGGGCTGTTCTGCCAAAGATCGGAAGTAATGAGGCATGGAAGAGATCTATACAGTGATCCCTGACGATTTCGAGCGGGCTGGGGCAGCTTCCACCTCCCTGAAGGACCTGCTGAAGAAGCTGGGCCTGTCTCCGGAACTGATCCGCCGGATCGCCATCGGGACCTACGAAGGTGAAATGAACTGCCTGATCCACGGGGGCGGGGGACGGATCCGGGCGGAAATCGGACCCCAGGATATCCGGGTCAGCATCGAGGACCATGGGCCGGGGATCCCGGATGTCCAGAAAGCCATGCAGGAAGGCTGGTCTACTGCTTCCGCCAAGATTCGGGCCATGGGATTCGGAGCCGGGATGGGGCTGCCCAATATGAAAAAAGTTTCTGATGAAATGCAGATCGATACCCAGGTGGGGAAGGGGACCCGGGTCACCCTGGTGTTCCATCTCCCTGGCTGAAGGATCCTGCTGTCCAAGGAATCAGGTGAAGACCTTTGTGTGAAACCTACCTCAATTCCGTCAGAGTCAACGCCAGCCGCTGCACCGGATGCCTGATCTGTGTGAAGGACTGTCTGGTCCAGGCCATCCGGGTGCGCAGCGGCAAAGCCGTCATCCTTTCCGACCGCTGCATCGACTGCGGAGAATGCATCCGCTGCTGTCCGACCCGGGCTATGGAAGGCTGGGCGGATTCTTTGACCGAACTGAAAAAGTACAAAGTGAATATCGCTCTGGCCACCCCTTCTTTCTACGCCCAGTTCGACGGCAATGTGGCAGCTTCTGTGATCTGGGAAGGTCTGCGGGAACTGGGGTTCGACACCGTATTCGATGTGGCCTTGGCAGGGGACTATATCAGTGATGAGATGGAACGGTACATTGCCCATTATAAAGGGCCGTTCCCTCTGATTTCTTCTGCCTGTCCCGCCGTCCTCCGGCTGATCCAGACCAAATATCCAGAACTGGTGAAACAGGTCCTGCCCGTCCTGGCTCCGGCGGAAGCTGCTGCCATCTATACCCGGCGGGAAACCATGAAGCGGCTGAATCTGGCCCCTGAACAGGTGGGCATCTGGTTCATTTCCCCCTGTCCGGCCAAAGGGACCAATATCCATCAGTCCGTGGACGTGGCCCATACGGCGGTGACTGGTTCCTTTACCATTGCTTCCATCTATGGCCCTTTGACCCAGGCCATCAAGCATGTACAGGAAACCCGCTATGAAGTGCCGGAGGCCACCTTGGGATCCTCTTACAGTCTCAGCTGGGGCAGCTGGCGGGGGGAACTGGCTTCTACCGGTATCACCGATGCCATTGCTGCCCAGGGGCCGGAAGAAGTGGATGAGCTGCTGGAACAGATCAGCATGGCCAAACTCAGCGATGTACGCTATGCCTGCTGCTACAGCTGCGCCGGCGGCTGTATCGGCGGTCCCTGTGTGGCTATCAACAAGTATGTGGCGGCCAAGAACCTCCGGGTGCGGGTGGAACGGCGCCGGAGCCGGGAAGGGGGAGACCGGAAGAGTGCCATGCAGCGTTGTCGGATCATCGAGGATTTTCCGGCTTCCTGGCGGTATATCAAGCCCTTGGAACCCCGGCCCCATCCTCCTCTGGCCAGCGACTTCGGGACAGCCCTGGAAAAGATGGCAGAATTGAAAGCCCTGGAACAAGAATTCCCTCAGCTGGACTGCGGGGCCTGTGGGGCTCCTACTTGCAAAGCCTTTGCGGAAGACGTGGTACGAGGCCTGGGGAAAAAAGAAGGATGCATCTTTTTGCGAAAGAAAAAGGAAAAATGAGAAAAAAAGGTTGTGCAGGAGAAATGACAGATAAAAGACGGCTGTCCGGTCATTTTCTACAGGAGGAAAAGACCTTTTTTCTTGCAAGTTGGGTGAAATATTGGTATTATTTATGACGTAGATTCTATTTTTAAATATTCAGATAGAATCAAGAAGAGAAGCCTGGATTTCCGGGCAAACAGGAGGAAGAGCAAATGATCGATATTACGGATCGAGTCCATTGTGCCGCAGCACTCAGCAAGATCACCACAGCTGAAAAAGCGGCAGAAATGATTCAAGACGGCATGAACCTGGGCATGAGCGGATTTACCCCTTCCGGTTATCCGAAAGCAGTACCTCTGGCTCTGGCTGAAAGAGGGAAGGAACATCCCTTCAAAGTCAATGTCTGGACCGTGCTTCCCGGACCTGAAATCGATACAGCTATGGTCAAAGCCGGCATCGTGGGCAATCGGATGCCGTATCAGACGGATAAAAACTGCCGGACTGCCATCAACAATGGTGAAATCCGTTATCTGGATACCCATATCAGCACCTTTAACCAGATGGCCCGGTTCGGATTCCTGCCGGAACACCGGGATGTGGATGTGGCCATCATCGAAGCCTGCTCCATCAAGGATCTGGGCAAGGGAAAGATCGGCATCATCCCCACCACCAGTTTGGGCGGCAGCTGCAGCTATGTGCAGAGTGCTAAGAAAGTCATCATCGAAGTGAACGTGACCCAGCCTCTGGGCTTGGAAGGCATGCATGACTGTTATGTGCCGCTGGATCCTCCCTATCGGAAGATCATCCCCATTGAACGGCCGGAAGACCGGATCGGGACGCCTTACATTCCTTGTGATCTGGAAAAAGTGGCAGCTATCGTTCCCTGCGACATTCCTGATACTCCCAGCAAACTGGCGGCTATCACTGATGATGCCCGGGCCATGGGCGGCAATCTGGTGGAATTCCTGAAAAATGAAGTCAAGGCTGGGCGTCTGCCTAAGAATCTGCTGCCCCTCCAGTCCGGGGTGGGTTCTGTAGCCAATGCTGTGATCAACGGGCTGGTCCATTCTGATTTTGAAGACTTGACCGTATATACAGAAGTGATCCAAGATGGAATGTTCGATCTGATCGATGCCGGGAAACTGCGGGTGGCTTCCGGTGCTTCCCTGACCATGTCCGCAGAAGTCCAGAAGAGATTCTACAGCAACCTGGATAAATATAAATCCCATCTGATCCTCCGTCCCCAGGAAATTTCCAATAATCCAGAAGTGGTTCGTAGAATCGGAGTTATCGCTATGAACACGGCTATTGAAGTGGATTTGTATGGCAATGTAAACTCTTCTCACATCAATGGCACCAACCTGATGAACGGAATCGGGGGCAGCGGCGATTTTGCCCGGAACGGCTACCTGTCCATTTTCTTTGCAGAATCGGAACGGAAGAACGGACAGATCAGCTCTGTGGTGCCTTTCTGCTCTCATATCGACAACAACGAACACGATGTGGACGTGATTGTCTCCGAAAGAGGCGTGGCTGACCTGAGAGGGCTGTCTCCGAAAGAACGGGCTCCGATCATCATCGATCAGATCGCCAGCCCCAGATACCAGCCCATCCTGCGGGATTATTTCGAACGGGCCTGCGCTGCCTGCCACAACAGTCAGACTCCGCACATCCTGTCCGAAGCCTTCTCCTTCCATGAAAGAATGCTTAAAACCGGGACCATGGAAGTGAAATAAAGGGACTTTCCAACGAAATTTTCCGAAAATCGGTGGTAACAAGGTGGCATTTATGTTACAATTACCGTGTTTTAGTTTCGTTGTAATATCCCTGAAGGAGGTGCGTATTTTTGACGACACAAGAAAAGATCCAAGATATGTTCGACCGCTATGAAAAGATCGAAGCAGGCGGCGGTGCGAAAAGAGTCGGAAAACAGCATGATGCCGGTAAAATGACAGCCCGTGAACGGATAAACTCGTTCTTAGATGAGGGAAGTTTTGTAGAACTGGATAAATTTGTAGAACATCGCTGCTCGAACTTCGGCCAAGAAAAGAAATATTTGGCAGGGGACGGCGTGGTGACAGGCTACGGCACGGTTAACGGACGGACAGTGTTCGTCTTTGCCCAGGATTTCACCGTGGAAGGCGGTTCTCTGGGGGAGATGCATGCCAACAAGATTGCCAAAGTCCAGGCCATGGCCCTGAAAACCGGGGCCCCCATCGTAGGTATGGCGGATTCTGGCGGTGCCCGGATCCAGGAAGCCACCGATGCCCTGGCCGGCTTCGGCAAGATGTTCAAGCAGAACACCCTGTCTTCCGGGGTGATCCCGCAGATTTCTGCCATCATGGGGCCCTGCGCCGGAGGCGCGGTATACAGCCCGGCTCTGACGGATTTCATCTTCATGGTGAAGAAAAATTCCAAGATGTTCATTACAGGACCGGAAGTGGTGAAGACCGTGACCGGGGAAGAAGTGGGCCAGGAAGACCTGGGAGGCACCTTTACCCACTGCACCCGCAGCGGGGTGGCCGACTTCCCGGCTGAAAACGATGCGGACTGCCTGGAGCAGATCCGCTACCTGCTCAGCTTCCTGCCCAGCAACAACCGGGAGAACCCACCAGTCTACGATACGGGCGACAGTGCCTACCGGATGGACGAAAGCCTGAATACCATCATCCCCGATGGCTCCCAGATGCCCTACGACATGTACAAGGTGATCCGGAGCATCGTGGACAACGGAGAGTATGTGGAACCCCATCGGATGTATGCCCGGAACATCATCACCTGCCTGGCACGTCTGGACGGATCTACCGTGGGGATCATTGCCAACCAGCCTCGGATCATGGCCGGCTGCCTGGATATCAATGCCTCTGACAAAGCGGCCCGGTTCATCCGTTTCTGTGATGCGTTCAAGATCCCTCTGATCAATATCGTGGACGTCCCCGGTTTCCTGCCGGGCACGGATCAGGAATATGGCGGGATCATCCGGCATGGTGCCAAGATGCTGTATGCTTACTGCGAAGCCACCGTGCCCAAAATCACTTTGGTCACCCGGAAAGCCTACGGGGGAGCCTACCTGGCCATGTGTGCCCAGGATCTGGGGGCGGATCACGTGATTGCCTGGCCTACGGCTGAAATCGCCGTCATGGGACCCCAGGGGGCGGCCAAGATCATTTTCCGGCATGATCCGGATGTGGAGCAGAAGACCCAGGAATACATCGACAACTTTGCGACGCCCTATTATGCGGCCAAGCATGGCATGGTGGAAATGGTCATCGAACCCAAGACCACCCGTCCGATCCTGATCAAAGCGCTGCGTATGTTAAAATCAAAGCAGGAAGACCGGCCAACAAAGAGACACGGTAACATTCCGCTGTGATTTTGATATAAACCATTCATCATAAGGGAAAAGAGGTGAAACATTCATGACAGACAATCCTTGGCTGATTATGATGATCAATATGACCATCGTATTCGGTGTGCTGATTGTGCTGGGGATCCTGATGAACATCATCCATGCCATCGACCCCACCAAGAAAGTGCAAGGAAAAAAAAAGCCTGTAGTTGCTAAGCCAGCCGCTTCTGCAGCAGCCAGCAAACGACAGGACGAAGAGAAGGTGGCTGCAATGGCAGCGGTCCTGGCCATGGTCCAGGATGAAGACGATATGATCGCAGCGGCCCTGACGGCTGCCATCGCCGAACACAAGAAGAAGATGGAACCCATGGCGCTGCCTCATCATTTCTTTTAACAGGCTGTTGAGGGACGGCCTGCAAACTGTGGATTTTACTGTTCAAGAACAATTTTAGGAGGGTATTCTCATGAGAAAATTCAATGTTAACGTCAACGGCACTGTGTACACTGTAGAAGTTGAAGAAGTCGGCGGCGCTGTCACCGCTGCTCCTGCTGCTCCTGCTGCTCCTGCTGCTCCTGCTGCTCCCGCTGCTCCTGCTGCTGCTCCTGTAGCCACTCCTGTGGCTGCTCCTGCTCCTGCAACTGCTCCTGCTCCGGCTCCCGCCGCTGCCCCCGCTCCGGCTGCTAAACCGGCTGCTGCTCCTGCTCCTGCCGGCGCTGTGACGGTGGAAGCTCCTATGCCTGGGAAGATCCTGTCCGTTAACGTAAAGGCTGGCGACAAAGTGGAAGCCGGCGATGTTCTGCTGATCCTGGAAGCTATGAAGATGCAGAACGAAATCATGGCTCCTGAAGATGGTACGGTTTCCGAAGTCCGCGTCAACGCTGGCGACACCGTAACCACCGGCGACGTAATGGTCATTCTCTAATTGCGTCTCCGCTCATAAAGGAGGATTTGTTACATGGATGCTTTTGTGGTAGCCCTGACTTCTGTTATCCAAGACAGTGGTTTTGTGGCTTTTACCTGGGGCAATGCCGTCATGATGCTGGTAGGCTGTGTACTGCTCTACCTGGCCATCGTGAAGGGCTTTGAGCCCCTGCTGCTGAGCCCGATCGCTTTCGGGTGCATTCTGGCCAACGTGCCCCGTACCGGTTTCGAGACGGACCCTGGTGTCATGCAGCTGATCCTGGGCGGGATCAAATACGAAGTCTTCCCTCCGCTGATTTTCATGGGCGTAGGTGCCATGACTGACTTTGGTCCCCTGATCGCCAATCCCAAGACCCTGCTGCTGGGCGCTGCCGCTCAGATCGGTGTGTTCGTGGCACTGCTGGGTGCCATGCTCCTGGGCTTTGATGTGAAGGAAGCTTCTGCCATTGGAATCATCGGGGGTGCTGACGGCCCGACTTCCATTTATCTGGCTTCCAAGATGGCTCCCCATTTGCTGGGTGCCATCGCCGTGGCTGCCTACTCTTACATGTCCCTGGTGCCGCTGATCCAGCCCCCTGTGATGAAGCTGTTCACTTCCAAAGAAGAACGCTGCATCAAGATGGCTCAGCTGCGTACGGTGACCCACTTTGAAAAAGTGGTGTTCCCCATTGTCTGCACCATTTTCATTTCCCTGCTGCTGCCTTCCGTCTGCTCTTTGATCGGGATGCTGATGCTGGGGAACCTGTTTACGGAATCCGGCTGTATGGACCGTCTGTCTGACACGGCACAAAATGCCCTGATGAACAGCGTGACCATCATGCTGGCTACCGGTACTGGTTTGACTATGAAAGCCGAAAGCTTCCTGACGGTCCAGACCATCGAAATCATCTGCCTGGGTCTGGTTGCCTTCATCGGCGGCACTGCCGGCGGCGTGCTGTTCGGCAAGCTGATGTGCAAGCTGGATGGCGGCAAGACCAACCCGCTGATCGGTTCTGCCGGTGTATCTGCAGTACCTATGGCTGCCCGTGTGTCCCAGGTCGTGGGACAGCAGGCCAACCCTGGGAACTTCCTGCTGATGCATGCTATGGGCCCTAACGTGGCCGGGGTTATCGGTACGGCCGTTGCAGCTGGTACCATGCTGGCTATGGTCGGCGGAAAATAAAAAACAGAAGTTTTTTGAGCTGTTGCTTCGGCAGCAGCTCTTTTTTTGCAGAAAACACCTTTCTATTAAAGGATTTTTTGTTATAATAAATGGGATATGTTTTTTTAATTATGCGGAAAGCGCAAAGGAGAAGAAGTTGGAAGGATATAAGGAATATTCAGAGAGCAGCTCCGGGCGGAAAAGGTTCCAGTGGGGAGTCCTGGCCCTGATTGCCGTCAGCTGGGCCTATGAAGGATACCATACCTTTGGCCTGGGCCAGTTCAGCTTGATGGGGTGGGGCTACAATTTCCTGTTCGTCATCCTCTGGTGCTGGCGCTGCCTTTTCCAGTACAGCCTCTGTCTGACTGGGGACCGGCTGATCGTGGTCATGTACGGCCTGGGACTGGAACGGCGTATGACAGTCTATCTGAAGGATTTGGAAAGTTTTTCCAATCATTATAAAAAGAGTTTCTTCCGAAAAACCGCCATCAAAAAGTATGTGCATCGCTATTCTTCCTTGGACCCCCGTCCCCAAAGGATCCTGGTATACCGGGAGAAGGGGAAACTGTGCGCTCTGCTATTCAAATCCAGCGATGCGCTGATCGATCAGCTGGCCCGGCGGTATCCCAACCAGTTTTTAGATTTTCCAGAATAAAGGAGTTAAGGACATGAGCAACATCTACGTAGGAAAAATCATTGCGGTAAACAAACAGCGCGCCAAAGTAAAAATCGAGCAGAGACCGGGAGAGCAGCGGCCGAAACTGCTGGACTGCTGGAATGCCTGCAAAGCCAAACAGGGGACCCGGGTCATCGTGGGGAAACAGACCTTGGACGAGAAGAAAATGAAGATGATCATCTGGGGGATCCCGGCTCTGACCGCATTGGCTGGGGCTCTTTTTGGCCGGGCCATTGCCCATTTCTTTTCCATCCCGGTCTGGCAGATGGTGGTGCTCAGCATGGTGGTATGGCTGGCTTTGGGCTTGTACTATGCCCGGAATTTCCGGAAGAGCGTCCATGCCAAAGTGGAACAATGGACCATCACCGGCTATTACAGTGACGGAGAGATCTATGATGCCAAGGGGAAAAAGGTGGAGGTCTGACCGATGCTGGGGAAAAATCATCTGACCCTGCTCCTGGTCCTGGCGGCGGGAGCTGTCATAGGGGGGCTCCTGGGGGACAGCCTGCAGGCGTCCCAGCCTCTGGGCTGGGCCACTGATTATCTGGTACGGAAATACCAGGTGCTCACCGTCCCCCCGTCGGTTTTTGACCTGTATATTGCGAAACTGACTGTGGGACTGGATTTTTCCCCCAATCTGGCAGCCATCCTGGGCATGATCCTGGCAGGGATCCTGTTCCACAAATTTTAGGAGGAGCCCATGGAACTGATTCTGGCATCCGGCTCCCCCCGCCGTCTGGAACTGCTCCGGCAGATTGGCTTGGAGCCCCGGGTGGTGGTGAGCCGCAGTGAGGAAGAGAAAACGGACCGGGATCCGGCCCATCTGGTCTGTCACAATGCTCTGGCCAAAGGACAGGACGTATACAGTCGGCTGGGAGACCAGGTTCCCATCCTGGCAGCGGATACGGTGGTGGCCCTGAACGGGGAAATCCTGGGGAAGCCCAGGGACCGGCAGGAGGCCGCTGCCATGCTCCGGAAACTCAGCGGAAGGAGCCATCAGGTCCTTACGGGTCTGGCCCTGTTCTATCGGGGAAAAGTGCTGACCCATGTGGAGACCACTCAGGTGCAGTTTTCTCTTCTTTCCGAGGAAGACATCGCAGGATACATCCGTACCGGCGAGCCTCTGGATAAAGCCGGAGCTTATGGCATCCAGGGGAGAGCCGCTCTTTTCATCCCGACCATCAACGGGTCCTATAGCAATGTGGTAGGACTTCCTTTAGCAGCCTTGAAAAAACTCTTTGCAGAACTGGATGTGACAGAAAATGACGCACTATCTCATACGGGAAATGCTTCCGGAGGAGCGGCCTCGTGAACGGCTGATGGCCCATGGACCGGAAGCCCTGACCATTACGGAACTGCTGGCGATTTTGATCGGCAGCGGACGGAAAGACCATTCAGCCTTGGATATCGCTCGGGAACTGACGGGAGATCTTATGAAGGATGCCCGTCTGGCCAGGACCCAGGATGTCCGGGAACTGACCCGGATTCCAGGAATCGGGCCGGCCAAGGCAGCGGTGATCCTGGCAGCTCTGGAACTGGGGCGGAGGCTGACGGAAGCAGAAAGCCAGCCTTTCCAGACCATCCATTGCCCGGAAGACGGGGCCATGCTGATGATGCCCCGGCTCCGGTACGAAAACCATGAACATTTCCTGGTGGTGCTGCTGAACAGCAAGGGAAAGGTGACCGGCATCGAGCCTGTTTCGGAGGGCTCCCTCAATGCTTCCGTGGTCCATCCCCGGGAAGCTTTTGCACCGGCGCTGCTCTACCATGCGGCCGCCATCTTGGCGGTCCACAACCATCCCTCCGGGGATCCTACGCCCAGCCGGGAGGACAGGGAACTGACGAAGACCCTCTGGGAAACGGGAAAAGTCATGGGGATCCCTTTGGTGGATCATTTGATTATCGGGGATGGGATTTATTACAGTTTCAAAGAACATGGTTTGATGTAAAAGGGGGTAGAAGAGAATGCTGGATCTGCTGGGATCATTCTCCACGGACATGGGGGTGGATCTGGGGACGGACCATACTCGGATCTGTCTGAAGGAAGAAGGAATCGTCCTGGATGAGCCTTCTGTAGTGACCGTGGAGACCCGCCGGGGGAAAATCCTGGCCCAGGGAAAGGAAGCCCGGCAGATGCAGGGACGGACCCCGTCCGGAATCGAAGTGAAACGGCCTCTCCAGGATGGGGTCATTGCGGATTTCGACTATGCCAAGCTCATGCTGAAAGGGTTCCTGCACCAGGCTCTGGGCAGACGGCCTCTGCTCCGGCCCCGGCTGGTGATCAGTGTCCCCTGCGGAGTCAACAGCGTGGAACGGAGAGCTGTCCTGGATGCGGCCATGGAAGCCGGTGCCGGGGAAGCGTACCTTTTGGAAGCTCCTCTGGCCGCGGCCCTGGGAGCCGGGATCCCGGTACGGGAAGCCAAAGCCTGCATGGTGGTGGAACTGGGTGCGGGGGCTACGGAAGCCGCCGTATTGGCCCAGGGGAAGGTAGCTCTTTCCCGGCTGCTCCGGTGCGGAGGCCGGAGCCTGGATGATGCCCTTGTCCAGTACAGCAAGAAAAAGTATAATCTTCTTATCGGGAGCCTCCAGGCCGAACAGGCGAAAATCGAAATCGGCACGGTGCGGGAAACGGCTCCGCCGGCTTTTATGGACCTGCGGGGAAGGGACCTGATCACCGGCCTGCCCCGGAGTGTGACCATCGATCAGAACCAGATGCGGGAAGCCCTGTGGGAACCGGTCCATCGGATGGTAGATTGTGTCCGGACCCTGCTGGAACAGCTTCCGGACCTTTTGGCTCGGGAGGTGGCGGAACAAGGCATCGTCCTTACCGGCGGAGGTGCCCTGCTGCGGAATTTTGACTGGCTGCTGGGCCGGGAAACAGGCCTGAAGGTCTGGGTGGCGGAAGATGCCCTTTCCTGTGTGGCCAAAGGAACCGGCATCGCTGCCGGGCATATGAATCTGTTCCGGAGAGGGCAGCGCCTTCGCCGGAACGTATAATAGGGAGAAGAGCATTGCCTATGAGGAAGGAACAGAAAGTCAGACTGGGAGTCCTGCTGGTTGTCCTGCTGCTGGCAGGAAGCCTGCTTTGGGATGCATTCCACCGTTTTCCGGCTGTGAATACGGTGCTTTCCACGCTGACCCGGCCCATCAGCTTTGTAGTGGGAGGGATCGGCAGCGGTGTGAAGGGCTCCGGGAACTATTTTGCATCCAAATCTTCCCTGGAAAAGGAAAATGCGGCCCTGAAAAAAGAAAATGAAGAGCTTCGGCAGAGCAATGTGGAACTGCTCGGCATGAAAGCGGAGAATGAGCGTCTGGGGAAACTGCTGAAGTTCAGCAATCTCCATCCCCAGTGGAAGATGGTTTCCGCCCAGGTGATCAGCCGGGATCTGGGAGATTTCAAGGATGTGATCCTCATCGATAAGGGCCAGGGAGACGGACTCCAGGTGAATATGCCTGTAGTCAATGCTTCCGGGCTCATCGGCATTGTGGACGGAGTCTATCCCCACATGGCCAAGGTCCTGCTGATCTCCAGCCCCCGCAGCCGGATCGGAGGCCTGAATCTCCGGGGAGATTCCCGGGCTGCCGGTATCGTCAATGGGGTGGCCGGGCCGGATCTTCTGCTGGAAATGCGGAACTTGAGCCGCAATGCGGATATCCTGCCGGGAGACACCATCGTGACTAGCGGGTACAGCGGCTACCATCCGGAAGGCTTGGTCATCGGTACCGTAGAAGATGTGCAGATGGATACGGGAGGGCTGACCAAAATGGCTACCATCGCTCCTTCTGTGGACTACGGACATCTGGAAGAAGCCCGGGTCATCACCAATTTCCAGGGCTTTGCTGATTTCCTGCGCAAGGAAGGGAAAGACCCGGATGCCCAACCTGGCAAAGGAGGGAAATGATGGTACTGATCGCCTTTGCCTGGCTGCTGTTCACCTTGTTCCTGTTCACTTTGGAAAATCACTGGTTCCTCTTTTTCAATACCACCCAGTCCCCAGATCTGCTGCTGCTGTTCCTCCTGCTCTATGCCATGGACCAGGGGAAGCGGAAGGGCGCAGTGTACGGACTGGGTATTGGCGCTTTATTGGACATTGTCACTTTCAGCTATTTTGGCTGGCATCTGGTGACACGGACACTGATCGGCTATCTGGTGGGGAAGAACCGGATGAATATGTTCGCTGACCGGCTGCCCACCTATCTGATCCTCACCGGGATGGTGACCCTGCTGCTCCAAGTGGCACGGGGCCTGTTCCTGTGCGTGGCCCTGGGGCGCTGGCTTCCCCTCCTGCCCTTGGCCGTATCTACCCTGAAATGCATGGGCTGGAATCTGATCGCTGCTCCAATCCTGTGGTTTTGCTATCACAAGCTGAAGAAACGGGTCCGCAGCCGTATGGATTATTATTATCATCTATAGGAGTCTGCCGTGCTGAACAAAAAATTCGCTTACCGTTTGGAATTCATGATGCTGGCCGGGATCCTGATCATCCTGATCCTCATCGGACGCATGTTTTATCTCCAGATCCTGAAAGGGTCCTATTACCGGCGCCAGGCAGAAGGGAACCGGACCCGGTATACCCGGATCTTGGCACCCCGGGGGATCATCTATGACTGCAACGGGGAAGAATTGGCCAACAACAAGCCTGGGGTCATGGTTTCCCTGGTCCGCCGGACGGACGCCTATCCGGAAGAGACGCTGGAACGGCTGTCCCAGCTCCTCCATATCCCTCTGGATGAAATCAAGGAGACTATCCGGCTTTCCGGGGGTAGTTCAGAACCTATCCGCCTGGTCCGGAATGCTTCGCCGGATGTGGTGGACAAAGTAGAAGAGAATCTCCGCTATCTCCCTGGAGTGATGCTGGAAGTCCAGCCTGTCCGGAACTATCCCAACAAGGGGCTGGCCGTCCATGCCCTGGGCTATGTGGGAGAAATCAGCGACTATGAAATTTCCCAAGGGGCGTACAGCGAACTGAAGGCAGGAGATATCATCGGGAAATTCGGCCTGGAAAATTACTATGATTCCTACCTCCGGGGAGAAGACGGAAGCTACCGGGAGGAAGTGGATGTGGCCGGGCGTGTGGTCCAGATCATGGACAAAGTGGACCCCAAACCGGGACAGGGATTGGTGCTCACCATCGATGCCAAGCTCCAGCGGATCGCGGAAGAAGCCGTGGACCGGCAGCTGAAAGCCATTGGAGCACGGGGCTGCGCGGTAGTGGCCTTGGACCCCAACAACGGAGAAGTGAAAGCCTTGGTTTCCCGTCCGGGCTTCGATCCCAACTGGTTCGTCAACGGGATCAGTGAAAAGAATTGGAAATACTTGACCACGGATCCTTTCCATCCCATGACGGACAAGGTCATCGCCGGAGAATATCCCCCCGGTTCCACTTTCAAGATCGTCACAGGGTCTGCCGCCTTGGAAGAGAAGAAAGTGACTCCGGAGGAACTGATTTATGACTCCGGCCGCCATTGGCTCATCGATATGCGGAATGCCGGCGGAGAAGCTCTAGGCTATATCAACTTCAAACGGGCCCTGGCGGCCTCTGACAACGTGTATTTCTATGAAATGGGGAACCGGGTGGGCATCGACCTCCTGGACAAATACGCCCGGGAATTCGGCTTCGGGGAAACCACCGGGATCGACCTCCATGGGGAAGCCCAGGGGCTGATCGCCACCCCTGCCTACAAGAAAAAAGTCTTTGATGATGACTGGTATCTGGGAGATACCTTCAATACGGCCATCGGTCAGGGCTTTACCCTGGCCACTCCCATCCAGGTAGCGGAAATGCTCAGTGCCGTGGCCACCGACGGGAAACGGTACAAACCCCATCTGGTCAGCAAGATCCTCAATGATGACGGCAGCGTGGCCAAGACCTTCGAACCGGAGGAAGAAGGAAAACTGCCCATTTCTGAATCCACCCTGAAACTGATCCAGGAAGGCCTGGAAGCCGTAACGGAAGAAGGGGGGACGGCTGCCTTCTTGAAGAACCTGCCTGTGCCTGTGGCCGGCAAGACCGGTACGGCCGAAAATCCCCACGGACTGGAACACGGCTGGTTCATCGCCTATGCCCCGGCCAAGAAACCCCAGTTGGTGGTGGTCTGCATCGTGGAGCAGGGGAGTTACGGGACCATTTCCGCAGCGCCGATTGTCAAGAGCATCCTGGAATACGTCTTTACGGATCCCCGGGTACGGCGGCAGGGAACCAAGAAATAAGGAGACAATATGCGTTGGTATCACTCATGGAAAAAATATTTTCGGAAAATCGATAAGCCGCTGCTGTTCAGTGTCCTGGCTCTGATCTGCATCGGGGTGGTCCTGATCGGCAGTGCCACCCATGCCAATATCCCCGGGCCCCGCCGGTACAGCTTCGTGCTTCGCCAGCTGAGCTTTGCAGGTATCAACCTGGTGGTGGGAGCTTTTCTCCTGCGCTTCGATTACCGGATCCTGAAGAGTCTGGCCCGGCCCCTGTACATCTTCAACATCCTTATGCTGCTGGCAGTGATGCTGGTGGGGAAAAGTGCCCTGGGTGCCCAGCGGTGGCTCCAGGTGGGGCCCATCAGCATCCAGCCCAGTGAATTCGCCAAGGCCATCATGATCATCGGGCTTTCGTCCTATGTGGACGATCGGCTTCCTCTCTTGACGGATTTCCGCAGCTGGCTGCCGGTGTTCGGCTATGTGCTGCTGCCCTTCCTGTTTGTCATGAAGCAGCCAGACCTGGGGACTTCTCTGGTTTTCCTGGCCATTCTTTTGGGCACCATGGTGGTCTGCGGTTTCCGGATCCGCTATTTCCTGATCATGGGAGGCCTGGGCTTGGCCTCGGCCCCTTTGGTCTGGAAGCTGCTCCATGAATACCAGCGGAACCGGATCCGGGTGTTCCTGAATCCGGGACTGGAACCTTACGGCAGCGGCTACCACGTGATCCAGTCCATGATTGCCATCGGGTCCGGCCTGTTCACCGGCAAAGGGCTTTTTGCCGGGACCCAGAGCCAGCTCAATTTCCTGCCGGAAAACCATACGGACTTCATCTTTGCCGTGGCTGGGGAAGAATTCGGTTTCATCGGGACCACCCTTATCCTGCTCCTGTACGGAGTGGTGATCTACCGGGGGCTGTCCATCGCCATGCACGCTTCCGATGATTTTGGGACCCTGCTGGCAGTGGGAGCGGTCTCTATGTTCCTGTTCCATATCTTGGTCAATGTGGGCATGACCAGCGGCATCATGCCGGTCACAGGGGTCCCCCTGCCCTTCATGAGCTATGGGGTCAGTTCTCTGACTACTAACATGCTGATGGTGACCTTGCTGCTGAATATCAACGCCCATCACCAGACTCTGCGCTTTCATTAAGGAGAAATTATGCGAAAAGATTTACCCATCGATATACTCAGTGCTGTAGAAAAACCGGCCCGCTACACCGGCATGGAGTTCGGCAGCATCGTCAAGCCGGAAAGTGAAACGGAAGTGGCCTTCTGCTTGGCCTTTCCAGACACCTATGAAATCGGGATGAGCTACCTGGGCTACAAGATCCTCTATGAAATCCTCAACAAGCTGTCCGGCGTGGCAGCGGAACGGGCCTTTGCTCCCTGGGTGGATATGGAAGAGAAGATGCGGGAACGGGGCCTGGTGCTCTCCAGCCTGGAAAACACCAGGCCCTTGAAGGATTTCGACCTGCTGGGCTTCACCCTTCTTTACGAAATGTCCTACTCTAACATCCTCAATATGCTGGATCTGGGCGGTGTCCCCCTACTGGCCAAGGACCGGACACTGGACGATCCCTTTGTGTGTGCCGGAGGCTGCTGCGTGTTCAACAGTGAACCTTTGGCAGATTTCCTGGACTTCTGCATGCTAGGAGACGGAGAGCGGATCATCCAGGAAGTGACCCTGCTGTACCGGGACTGGAAACGGGAAGGCAAGCCCGGCGGCCGGTTAGGATTCCTGCGGCGGGTCTCCCGGATCCAGGGAGTCTACGTACCTTCCTTTTATGAAATCACCTATGGAGAGGATGGAACCATTACCGGGAAAAAGCCCCTGGAATCAACGGCGCCGGAAGTGGTATACAAACGGGCAGAGCAGGATCTGGACGCCCTGGATTTCCCCACCCATCCCATCGTCCCCTACAGCGATACCGTCCACGACCGGATCATGCTGGAATTGTTCCGGGGTTGCAGCCGGGGCTGCCGGTTCTGCAATGCGGGGATCATCTACCGGCCGGTCCGGGAACGGAGACCGGGAACGGTGCTGGAACTGGCCAAAAAGCTGGTGCCTGCCACCGGCTACAACGAAATCTCTTTGTTCTCCCTGAGCACCGCGGATTATTCCCATCTGGAGCCGCTGATCCGGGAGCTGCTGGGGGATTTTCGGAAGGATCGGGTGAGCGTTTCCCTGCCTTCCCTGCGGATCGACAGTTTTTCCGTGAAACTGGCCCAGGAAGTCCAGGCGGTGCGGAAAAGCGGCCTGACCTTCGCTCCGGAAGCTGGGAGCCAGCGGATGCGGGATGTGATTAATAAAGGTGTTACGGAAGAAGATTTGATGCATGCAGTGGGAGCAGCTTTTGAAAACGGCTGGTCCCAGGTGAAGCTGTACTTCATGATCGGACTGCCTACGGAGACTGACGAAGATGTGCTGGCCATTGCGAAACTGGCCCAGAAAGTCCAGTGGAAATATAAAGAAATCACCGGCCATATGGGAGCCCGGGTCACGGTCAGTGTGTCCAATTTCGTTCCCAAGCCCTATACCCCTTTCCAATGGGTAGGCCAGGATACCAAAGAAGAATTCGACCGGAAACATATGCTGCTGAAAAATGCTTTCGCCAATCTGAAAAACATCCATTTCCAGTATCATGATTCCCGGACCAGTCTGATGGAAGGAGTCCTGGCCCGGGGAGACCGGCGTCTGGGAAAGGCCATCTATCTGGCCTGGCAGCGGGGGGCTAAATTCGATAGCTGGAGCGAATTCTTCGATTACGATCGGTGGAAACAGGCAGTGGAGGATGCCGGCCTGACCACGGACTTCTACAACAGCCGTCCCCGGGGCAAAGAGGAAATCTTCCCTTGGGAACATACCAGCTGTGGGGTGAGCCGGCAGTTCCTGTGGAGTGAATACGAAAAAGCCCAGGAAGCAGCCTTGACCCATGACTGCCGCCGGGATACCTGTACCGGCTGCGGAGTCTGTCAGAAACTGGGAATCCATATCATCGACTGGAAGGAGGGGAAAGCATGAAGCTGCGGCTGCAGATCACCAAAGAATCGGGCATCCGTTTCATTTCCCATCTGGAATACCAGCGGAGCATCGAAAAAGCTATCCGCCGGGCTGGGATCCCGGTGGCCTATTCCGAAGGCTTCAATCCCCATATGAAATTTTCCCTGGCTTCTGCCCTCAGTGTAGGAGTGACCAGTTCCTGTGAATTTGCCGAAATCCGCCTGGCGGAAGAACGGCCCCTTCCGGAACTGGTCAAAGCCCTAGCCGCTGCACTGCCCATGGGAATCCATATCGTCCGGGCAGATTTGGCGGAGGACAAGGCTCCTAAGCTGATGGCCCAGGCCCAGGGGGCTTCTTATGAAGTCCATGTCCCCTGCGCCTCTGATCCAGCCTCCCAGCTGGCCGCCTTTGCCGCGGCACCGGAAGTCCCCTATACCAAAGCCCATAAGAAAGGCAAGGGAAAGCCCAAGACCATCGATGTGAAATCCTTTATCCCTCAGGTAGAAGCTCGGTGGCAGGACGGCAGCCTGGCACTGCGTTTTGATATCCGGATCACCCCCACCGGCAGTATGAAAGCTTCTGAATTCCTCCAGGTCCTGGAACAGGATTTCCAGGTCCCCCTGGCTTTCTCCCAGGCGGATATCCGGCGGGTGGATCTTTACAGCCGGGACGGTGAGGGACGGAAGATCCCCCTGATCGGAGAGGCCTGAGAGGTCCGCCATGAATACGATCTATGTAAGTGTACGGCCGGAAGAAACCCGCATGGGAACCGTGGAGGATGACCAGCTCCGGGACTATGCGGTGGAACGGCGCAGTACGGACAATCTGGTGGGCAATGTGTACCGGGGCAGGGTCAGCAATGTGGTGCCAGGGATCCAGGCGGCATTTGTAGATATGGGAACCGGCAAGAACGGTTTCCTGACTTTGAAAAAAGGAGAAAAACTGTGGGAAGGGCAGATGCTCCTGGTCCAGGTGGTGAAGGATGCCCGGGGGAACAAGGGACCGGCGGTGACCCGGGAAATCACCCTGCCGGGCCGATATGTGGTCCTGGAACCTTATGGCAGCCGAGTCAGCCTTTCCCGGAAAATCAGCTGCAAGACCAAACGGAAAGTCCTGCGGGAATGGGCAGAAGCCTTGCTACCGGATCATATGGGGCTGGTGCTCCGGACGGCGGCAGCCCATGCAGAGGAAAGCGAGATCCGGGCAGACTTGGAACAGCTGCTCCACAACTGGGAGGTGCTGCTCCGCCGGAGCAAAGTGGGCCGGGGACCCGGGCTGCTGTACCGGGAACTGGACCTGGCCATCCGTCTGGTCCGGGATTATGTGACGGATAAGGTGGAACGGATCATCGTGGATGATGAAAAGACCTGTCAGCGGCTCCAGGAGATGCTCCAGGAGATGGGACTGCCCCAGATCCAGGTAAAGCTGTACCGGGGGCGGGAGGATCTGTTCTCGTTCTATCGGCTGGACAAGGACATCGAAAGCCTTTCGGACCGGGTGGTGTGGCTCCCGGGCGGAGGCTATCTGGTCTTTGACTATACGGAAGCCATGACGGTCATCGATGTGAACAGCGGAAAATTTTCCACTGGGCCAGACCGGGATGCTACCAGCCTAGCCACCAACCGGGAAGCTGCCCGAGAAATCGCCCGGCAGCTGCGGCTGCGGGATATCGGGGGTATCATCGTGGCCGATTTTATCGATATGGACCGGGAAGAGGAACAGGCAGAAATCCTCCAGATCCTGAAGCGGGAATTCGCCTCGGATAAAATGAAGCCCAAGGTCATCGACTTGACCCATCTGAATCTGGTGGAAATGACCCGGATGAAAGCCCGGAAGAATCTTTCCAGCATCCTGTATGCCACTTGTCCTCTATGCGGGGGCAGCGGACGGGTGGAATCTCCGGAAACCGTGTATGTGGAGATCCGCAGGCGGCTCAGGAGCAGCTTTTCCCAGGGGAACATGAGCCATTCCCTGCTTTTGACGGTCCATCCCCTTGTGTACAGCTGGCTGCGGCAGCAGGGCCTGCAGGATATGGAACAGGAATTCCACTGCAGCCTGAAGCTGGCCAGTGATCCAGCTCTGGAAATGGGTGTATTCACCCTCTTGGCTGTGGATCATGAGCCGTCCGGCAGAGAAGAGGAGACAGAGAAATGAAACTGAGTATCCCTCCCTATGTGAAAAAAGTCATGGATGTGCTCCTGGACCAGGGCTTTGAAGCCTATGTGGTGGGAGGGGCCGTACGGGATATGCTGCTGGGACGGGTCCCGGATGATTATGATGTGGTGACCAATGCTCGCCCGGAAGAAATCAAAGAGGCTGCCGCAGCAGCAAAGATCCCTGTGGTCAGTGAACTGGGCCAGAATTTTGGTGTGGTGATCCTGCGGGTGGACCGTCACGGGGTGGAAGTGGCCGCCTATCGGAACGAAACGTATGGCAAGGAAGATGTCCATCGGCCGGCTCAGGTCTGGTACTGCGATACCCTGGAAGAAGACCTGGGGCGGAGAGATTTTACCATCAATGCCCTGGCCGTGGACCAGTATGGGCATATCACCGACTGCTTCAATGGATTGGATGACCTCCGGGGAGGGATCCTGCGGACCGTGGGAAATGCGGATCAGCGTTTTTCAGAAGATGCCCTGCGGATGTTCCGGGCCTGCCGATTCGTGGCTCAGCTGGGGTTTGTCCCTGATGCAGGGATCTTGCCGGCCATCGGCCACAATCTGGAAAAAGTCAGGGGCCTTTCCCTGGAACGGGTGAGGACGGAGCTGAACAAGCTGCTCATGGGAACATACGCCGGAGAAGGCATGGAACTGATGGTGAAAAGCGGACTGGCTGCGGAGAGCTGCCGAGTCCGGAACAAGGGAAAGTACGAGACGGTGCCCATCCTGCCGGAATTGGGCCATCTGGTGGGACTGCCTCAGAATCCCCAGTTCCACCCTTATGATGTGTGGAAACACACGGCAGTAGCCCTGGATAAAGGGGACAGGAGCCTGGAAGTGGGGTGGGGGATCCTGCTCCACGATGTAGCCAAGGGGCTGGAAGGGGTCCGGGGCATCAACCGGGAAGGCCAGCCCTGCGACCATGGCCATGAAGTGGTGGGGGCGTCCTTGGCCCGGAAGATCCTGGCGCGGCTCCGGCTCCCTCGAGAAACCGTGGACAGGGTAGCCTGGCTGGTGCAGAACCATATGCACTTCGGCTTCATCAGTGCCCAGGAGGATGACAAGACCTGGCGCTGGCTCCGGAAAGAAGCCCGCAGCGGCCATTTCCGGGTCAATAAGGAGATGGCCGAAGCCTTCAAGCAGCTGACGGCGGTCTGTGTGGCGGATGTAGCAGCTACCAATGCAGGGCAGAATGACGTGATCCATGCCCAGATGTACGGAAAGCGCCTGGTAAAGATGGCTTACCTCATGCCGGTCCATACCTCTGACCTGGATTTTTCCGGACGGGAGGCCTTGGCTCTGGGGGCTTCTTCCCGGCAGCTGCGTGATCTCATGCCGGTCCTTCTCCATAGGGTCCAGGACCGTACCCTCCGGAACGATCCTGAAGAACTGGCAGAGGCAGCCCGGCGCTGGCTGAAACGTCAAATATGCGTTAACGGAAATGAATAAATCGTAAAAAAGAAGGTGTTTCTTCAGGAACACCTTCTTTTTTGTGTAAATTATGATATAAAAAAGCTAAAAAAAGAGAAGAATTCTCATAAGTTATTAGAATTTTTATATATTTGTAAAAAAATCAACAAATACTTCCGGGAGAGATTTAAAAAAAAAATTATTTGTGCTATAATCAATCTGTACACTGAAAACAGTAGGTTCAGCCGGAATGCGAATGTAAAAAATAATCACAAAGGGGGATGGATTTTTTCTTAGAATCGGGTTCCGGCGGTTTCAGAAACTAGTGTGGATCTTAAGGAGGTTTTTGCTTTGAGTAAAGTAATGACGTTAAAAGACGCAGTCGCCAAATATGTGCATAGTGGTGATCACATTGCTCTGGGTGGTTTTACGACTGACCGTAAACCTTATGCTGCTGTGTTTGAAATCCTGAGACAGGGTATCACTGATTTGACGGGCCTGGGCGGCGCTGCCGGCGGCGACTGGGATATGCTGATCGGCAACGGCCGTGTCAAAGCATACATCAACTGCTATACCGCCAACTCCGGTGTTACCAACGTATCCAGACGGTTCAGAAAATGGTTCGAAGCTGGCAAGCTCACCATGGAAGATTATTCCCAGGACGTCATCTACATGATGTGGCATGCTGCTGCACTGGGCCTGCCTTTCCTGCCTGTAACCCTGATGCAGGGCTCCGGCCTGACCGATGAATGGGGCATCAGCAAGGAAGTCCGCAAGACCCTGGATAAAGTACCTGATGACAAGTTCAAATATATCGACAACCCCTTCAAACCGGGTGAAAAAGTAGTGGCTGTACCTGTTCCGCAGATCGATGTAGCCATCATCCATGCACAGCAGGCTTCTCCGGATGGCACCGTTCGCATCTGGGGCGGCAAATTCCAGGATGTGGATATTGCGGAAGCAGCCAAATATACCATCGTCACCTGCGAAGAAATCATCAGTGATGAAGAAATCAGAAGAGATCCCACGAAGAACGACATCCCCGGCATGTGCGTAGATGCTGTTGTCCTGGCTCCTTACGGTGCTCATCCTTCTCAGTGCTATGGTCTGTACGACTATGATAACCCGTTCCTGAAAGTCTATGATAAGGTCTCCAAGACCCAGGAAGACTTCGATGCCTTCTGCAAAGAATGGGTGTTCGACCTGAAGGATCATGACAAATACCTGAACAAACTGGGTGCCACCCGTCTGATCAATCTGAAGGTTGTTCCTGGTCTGGGCTATCATATCGACATGACGAAGGAGGACAAATAACAATGGCTGACTACACGAATTATACCAATAAAGAAATGCAGGCTGTGACCATTGCCAAGCAGATCAAAAATGGTCAAGTTGTAACGGTAGGTACCGGTCTTCCCCTGATTGGTGCCAGCGTAGCCAAGAGAGTCTATGCTCCTGACTGCCACATCATCGTGGAAAGCGGTCTGATGGACTGCTCTCCTATCCAGGTACCCCGTTCCGTAGGTGACCTGCGGTTCATGGCTCACTGCGGCTGCATCTGGCCGAATGTCCGGTTCGTAGGTTTTGAAATCAACGAATACCTGCACAAAGCCAACCGCCTGATTGCTTTCATCGGCGGCGCCCAGATCGACCCGTACGGCAACGTGAACTCCACCTCCATCGGTGACTACCATCATCCGAAAACCCGTTTCACCGGGTCCGGTGGCGCCAACGGCATTGCCACCTATTCCAACACCATCATCATGATGCAGCATGAAAAACGCAGATTCATGCAGAAAATCGACTATGTGACCAGCCCGGGCTGGATCGACGGCCCTGGCGGACGTGAAAGACTGGGTCTGCCCGGCGATGTTGGCCCTCAGATGGTCGTAACCGACCGCGGGATCCTGAAATTCGACGAAAAGACCAAACGGATGTATCTGGCAGGGTACTTTCCTACTTCTTCTCCGGAAGATGTGCTGGAAAACACCGGCTTCGAACTGGATGTATCCAGAGCTGTTAAACTGGAAGCTCCGGATCCTGAAGTCATCAAACTGATCCGTGAAGAAATCGATCCGGGCCAAGCCTTCATCCAGGTCCCGACGGAAGCAAAATAAGACATTCGGGAGGAATAATTTAAATGGGTTTCTACTCTATGCCTAGATATTTCCAGCATATGCCTCAGGTAGGCAAACCCCTGAAAAAGGTGGACGCTGCCAATGAGGAACAGCTGAAAAAGATTGAAGAAGAGATCCATCAGCTGGTCAAGGCTGCCCAGGAAGCTGGGAAAGCCGATGCTGATGTGAACAAAAGAGGCGAACTGACGGCTCTCCAGAGAATCGAAAAATTGGTGGAACCGGGCTCCTGGAGACCGCTGAACACCCTGTTCAATCCTCAGGGCAACAAGAACGGTTCTGTGGCCATCGTCAAGGGCCTGGGCCGTGTCAATGGCAAATGGTGCCTGGTGGTGGCTTCCGATAACAAGAAGCTGGCCGGTGCCTGGGTGCCTGGCCAGGCCGAATGCCTGCTGCGGGCTTCCGATACGGCTAAGACGCTGCACATCCCTCTGGTGTATGTGCTGAACTGCTCCGGCGTTAAGTTCGACGAACAGGAAAAGGTATATCCCAACCGCCGCGGTGGCGGTACGCCTTTCTTCCGGAACGCTGAACTGAACCAGCTGGGCATCCCTGTCATCGTCGGGATCTACGGCACCAACCCTGCCGGCGGCGGTTACCATTCCATCAGCCCTACGGTCATCATTGCCCATGAAAAAGCCAATATGGCTGTGGGCGGTGCCGGCATCATGGGCGGCATGAACCCCAAAGGCCATGTGGACATGGAATATGCCAATGAAATCGCCGACATGGTGGACCGTACCGGCAAGACCGAACCTCCGGGAGCTGTCGATATCCATTACACCGAAACCGGTTTCATCCGTGAAGTCTATGCTTCCGAAGAAGGCGTCCTGGAAGGCATCAAGAAGTATGTGGGCATGCTGCCGAAATATGATCCTGAATTCTTCCGTGTGGATGATCCGAAAGCACCGGCTTTCCCGGCTGACGATCTGTACAGCATGGTGCCCCTGAACGACAAACGGGCGTATGACATCTACAATGTGATCGGCCGTCTGTTCGATAACAGTGAGCTCCGTGAATATAAGAAGGGCTATGGCCCTGAAATGGTCACTGGCCTGGCCAAAGTCAACGGCCTCCTGGTGGGCGTCGTAGCCAACGTACAGGGTCTTCTGATGAACTACCCTGAATACAAGGCTGCAGGCTCCGTGGGGATCGGCGGCAAACTGTACCGCCAGGGCCTGGTGAAGATGAACGAATTCGTCACCCTCTGCGCCAGAGACCGTCTGCCCATCGTCTGGATCCAGGATACCACCGGGATCGATGTGGGCAACGATGCGGAAAAGGCTGAACTGCTGGGTCTGGGCCAGTCCCTGATCTACTCCATCCAGACTTCCCACATCCCTCAATTCGAAATCACCCTGAGAAAAGGTACGGCTGCTGCCCATTACGTACTGGGCGGACCTCAGGGCAATGACACCAATGCCTTCTCCATCGGTACGGCTGCTACGGAAATCGCCGTGATGAACGGTGAAACCGCTGCTACGGCCATGTACTCTCGGAGACTGGCCAAAGACCGGAAAGCCGGCAAGGATCTGCAGCCGACCATCGATAAGATGAACAATCTGATCCAGGCTTTCTATACCAAATCTCGTCCGAAAGTCTGCGCCGAACTGGGTCTAGTGGACGAAGTCGTCGACATGAACAAGATCCGCGGCTATGTTGAAGCTTTTGCGGAAGCTGCTTATCAGAATCCGGAAAGCATCTGCCCGTTCCATCAAATGATGCTGCCTCGTGCCATCAGAGAGTTCGAGACTTTCGTAAAGAAATAATCCTTACGGAGGAACTGTTTTAATGAGTATCTATACCTTGGGAATCGATGTTGGATCGACTGCATCCAAGTGCATTATCCTGAAAGATGGAAAAGACATCGTGGCAAAATCCTTGGTAGACGTGGGGACCGGAACTTCCGGTCCTGCACGTTCTATTGCGGAAGTCCTGGAAAATGCCCATATGAAAAAAGAAGACATGGCTTATACCCTGGCTACCGGCTACGGCCGCAATTCCCTGGAAGGCATTGCCGACAAGCAGATGAGCGAATTGAGCTGCCATGCCATGGGTGCCAGCTTCATCTGGCCCAACGTCCATACGGTCATCGATATCGGCGGCCAGGATGTCAAGGTCATCCATGTGGAAAACGGGACTATGACCAATTTCCAGATGAACGATAAATGCGCTGCCGGTACCGGCCGTTTCCTGGACGTCATGGCCAATATCCTGGAAGTCAAGGTCTCCGACCTGGCAGATCTGGGAGCCAAATCCACCAAACGGGTAGCCATCAGCTCCACCTGTACCGTATTTGCGGAAAGTGAAGTCATCAGTCAGCTGTCCAAAGGGACCGATAAGATCGACATCATTGCCGGGATCCATCGTTCGGTCGCCAGCCGTGTCATTGGCCTTGCCAACCGGGTGGGGGTTGTGAAGGACGTTGTCATGACAGGTGGTGTGGCCCAGAACTATGGCGTGAGAGAGGCTCTGGAAGAAGGCTTGGGTGTGGAAATCAAGACTTCTCCTCTGGCTCAGTACAACGGTGCCCTGGGTGCCGCTCTGTACGCTTACAAAAAAGCGGTAAAATAAGGTTGTAATCATTGTAAAGAAGGAAGGATCATTATGCCAAAGACAGTAAGCCCTGGCGTTCAGGCATTGAGAGATGTAGTTGAAAAGGTTTACAGAGAACTGCGGGAAGCAAAAGAAAGAGGAGAAAAAGTAGGCTGGTCTTCTTCCAAATTCCCTTGCGAACTGGCTGAATCTTTCGGTCTGCATGTAGGGTATCCGGAAAACCAGGCTGCCGGTATCGCAGCCAACCGTGACGGCGAAGTGATGTGCCAAGCTGCTGAAGACATTGGCTATGATAACGATATCTGTGGGTATGCCCGTATCTCCCTGGCTTATGCAGCCGGCTTCCGGGGTGCCAACAAGATGGATAAAGACGGCAACTACGTCATCAACCCCAACAGCGGGAAACAGATGAAGGATGCCAACGGCAAGAAGATGTTCGATGAAAACGGGAAACCGGTCATCGATCCGAAGACCCTGAAACCCTATGCTACCACGGATAATATCTTTGAAATCGAAGCTCTGCCGGAAGGGGAAGAAAAGACCCGCCGCCAGAACGCTCTGCATAAATACCGTCAGATGACCATGCCCATGCCGGACTTCGTGCTGTGCTGCAACAACATCTGCAACTGCATGACCAAATGGTATGAAGACATCGCCCGTCGGCATAACATTCCCCTGATCATGATCGACGTTCCCTACAACGAATTCGACCATGTGAACGAAGCCAACGTAAAATATATCCGGTCCCAGCTGGATACGGCCATCCGTCAAATGGAAGAAATTTCCGGCAAGAAGTTCGATGAAGACAAATTCGAACAGTGCTGCCAGAACGCCAACCGTACCGCAAAAGCATGGCTGAAAGTCTGCGACTTCCTGCAGTACAAACCGGCTCCTTTCAATGGGTTCGACCTGTTCAACCATATGGCTGACGTGGTTACCGCCCGTGGCCGTGTAGAAGCTGCTGAAGCTTTCGAACTGCTGGCCAAGGAACTGGAACAGCATGTGAAGGAAGGCACTTCCACAGCTCCCTTCAAAGAACAGCATCGTATCATGTTCGAAGGGATTCCTTGCTGGCCGAAACTGCCGAACCTGTTCAAACCGCTGAAAGCCAACGGCCTGAACATCACCGGCGTTGTGTATGCTCCTGCTTTCGGGTTCGTCTACAACAACTTGGACGAACTGGTCAAAGCCTATTGCAAGGCACCGAACTCTGTCAGCATCGAACAGGGCGTTGCCTGGCGTGAAGGCTTGATCCGCGACAACAAAGTGGATGGAGTCCTGGTCCATTACAACCGGTCCTGCAAACCTTGGAGCGGCTACATGCCTGAAATGCAGCGTCGTTTCACCAAAGACATGGGTATCCCCACTGCTGGATTCGACGGTGACCAGGCTGACCCGAGAAACTTCAACGCGGCTCAATATGAGACCCGTGTTCAAGGCTTGGTCGAAGCCATGGAAGCAAATGATGAAAAGAAGGGGAAATAACAATGGCTATCAGTGCACTTATTGAAGAGTTCAAACAAGTATCTGCCAGCCCAAAGACCATGCTGGCCAAATATAAAGCCCAGGGCAAAAAAGCCATCGGCTGCCTGCCTTACTATGTTCCGGAAGAACTGGTCTATGCAGCAGGCATGGTTCCCATGGGCGTATGGGGCTGCAACGGCAAACAGGAAGTCCGTTCCAAAGAATACTGTGCTTCCTTCTACTGCACCGTTGCCCAGCTGTCCCTGGAAATGCTCCTGGACGGCACCCTGGACGGTCTGGACGGGATCATCACTCCGGTACTGTGCGATACCCTGCGTCCCATGAGCCAGAACTTCAAAGTTGCCATGAAAGACAAGATGCCTGTTATTTTCCTGGCTCATCCCCAAGTCCGTCAGAACGCTGCCGGCAAGCAGTTCACTTACGATGCCTACAGTGAAGTAAAAGGCCATCTGGAAGAAATCTGCGGCCATGAAATCACCAATGATGCCATCCTGGATGCCATCAAAGTGTACAACAAGAGCCGTGCTGCCCGCCGTGAATTCTGCAAACTGGCCAATGCACATCCTGACCTGATTTCTGCTTCCACCCGTGCTGCCATCCTGCGCGCTGCTTACTTCATGCTGAAGGATGAATACACGGCCAAACTGGAAGAACTGAACAAAGAACTGGCTGCTGCTCCTGCTGGCAAGTTCGATGGCCACAAAGTGGTGGTTTCCGGTATCATCTACAACATGCCCGGCATCCTCAAAGCCATGGATGACAACAAACTGGCTGTTGCCGCCGATGACTGTGCTTATGAAAGCCGCAGCTTCGCCGTAGATGCTCCGGAAGATCTGGATAACGGCCTGCAGGCACTGGCTGTACAGTTCTCCAAACAGAAGAACGATGTTCTGCTGTATGACCCTGACTTCGCTAAGAACGCCAGAGCAGAACATGTCTGCGACCTGGTCAAGGAAAGCGGTGCAGAAGGCCTGATCGTCTTCATGATGCAGTTCTGCGATCCGGAAGAAATGGAATATCCTGACCTGAAGAAGGCCCTGGATGCCCATCACATCCCTCATGTAAAGATCGGTGTGGACCAAATGACCCGCGACTTCGGGCAAGCCCAGACCGCTCTGGAAGCTTTCGCAGAAAGCCTGTAAGAGAATTGCCAAAGAGGCTGTTGCTTAGGCAGCAGCCTCTTTTTTGGTATAATGGAAAAAACGAAGGAGATATATCCCTATGAGTCTTTCTGAGGAATACAACCAAAAAAAGAAAAACAGTCCAGGAGAAGTCCTGCAAGCCATCCAGGATGGGGATTATGTCCTGTCGGCCCAGGCTATGGCGGAGCCGGTGAGCCTGCTGGAGCAGATGCCTTTGCTGAAAAAATGGGGCAGGAAGGGCATCACTTATAACTCCTGCATGCCCATGGCAGATCTGCCCTGGTACCATGATCCAGCCATGGGGGAGACCCTGGAACATGTTTCCTGGTTCTTTAGTGCGCCTACTCGGAAAGCCTATTCCGAAGGGCTGTGCAGCTTTTTGCCTGCCGGGTCCACCAGTTTGGTCCGGAAGACTCTCCAGCGGGCGGCTGCCCTGCATCGGCGTCCGGTATTGCTGGCTTCTGCTTCTCCCATGGATTCCCACGGTTACTTTTCTCTTTCCCTCAGTGCGCTCTTCGAACGGGATATCATCGATCGGGGAGCTCTGGTGCTGCTGGAAGTGAGTCCCCATTTTCCCCGTACCTGGGGAGATACCCTGCTGCCCATATCCAGGGTGGCTGGCTTTGTAGAGACGGACCGGAGAGCGCCGATTTCTCCCCTGCCTGGCATGGGAGAGCTGGACCGGAAAATCGCTGCCCAGGTAGCGGAGCTGATCCCGGACGGATCCACCCTCCAGCTGGGAGTGGGACATATTCCCAGCGCTGTGGCGGAAGCTTTGAAGGACCGGAAGCATCTGGGCATCCATACAGGCCTGTTCAGTGACAGCCTGATGGATCTGGTCCGCTGTGGAGCTGTGGACAACAGCCGGAAAGGGTTCTTGGATGGGATTTCCCTCTGCGCTTTTGCCAACGGTTCTCAAGAATTGTATGATTTCCTGGATAACAACCCGGGAGTGGTGTTCCGCCGAGGCACCTTTGCCAATGAACCGAAGATCATTGCCCGGAATCGGAATATGGTATCCTTGAATACGGGGCTGGAAATCGATCTTACTGGCCAGTGTGCTGCAGAATCCATGGGCTTCACCCAGTTTTCCGCTACCGGGGCCCAGACGGAAACGGTCCAGGGGGCCCAGCTGTCTCCGGGAGGGAAATCCATCCTGGCTCTTCATTCGGTATATTCCATCCGAAATGCCCAGGGGGAAAAAGTATTGAAATCCAAAATCGTCCCCTATTTCCGGCCCGGGACCATCGTTTCCACGTCTCGGAATGAAATCGACTATGTGGTGACCGAATACGGCGTCGCATGGCTGCGGGGTGCCTCTATCAAAGAACGGGTCAAAGAGCTGATTGCTGTGGCCCATCCCGCCTTCCGGGAGAAACTCCGGTCAGAAGCCCGGCGCTGTGGAATCGGATAAAAAATACAGACCCGGCTGAGCAAAATCAGCACAGGGTCTGTATTTCTTTTTTCAGCAGGCGGATGCAGTCGCGGATCACCGGGAGCCGGGAATGGCCTCGGGGGACGCAGATGGTCAACCAGGGACAGGTCTTTAGGTCTCCTGTGATGAAATACCGGATGGGTTTCTGGACATGGAGGGCCTTGAGATAGGATTCCATGGTGAAGGCGACTCCCAATCCTTCCGAAGCCAGGCGGACGGACAGGTCGATGCTGTCGATTTCTTTGATTTTCCTTGGCTGGAAACCCTTACTTTCTAGTAACTTGTCTTCCTGCCAACGGATCTGTTGATGGGGATACTGGAAATAGAAGCATTCTCCATTCAGCTCTCGGATGTCCAGATAGGGGAAGGGAAGGTCCGGAAGCAGCCTGGCCTTCTGACAGGCGGGATGATCAGCAGGAAGGGCTGCCAGCAGATGCTCTTTTTTCAAATGGATGTTGTCCAGGAGGGGATTGGGTTCATCCTGGACGCAGAGAATCAAATCCAGGTTGTTTTTCAGCAGGGCCTTTTCCAGTGCCGCATAGTGGCAGTGGAGGGTCGCCAGATTGATTTCCGGGTAGAGCTGGTGGAATTCCGCAATCAGGGTGGGCATCAACAGGGCATATAGGATGAGATAGGTACCGATCCGCAGTTCCTGTTTGGAAGGCTGGCAGAGCTGGCCCAGCTTCTGATACATTTCCTGATCCAATTCCAGGATCCGGCGGGCATAGGCGATGACGATCTTTCCGGCTTCCGTAGGGACTACTTCCCGGGCCGTACGGACAAAGAGCACGGTGCCCAGAGAAGTTTCCAGATTTTTGATGGCGATGCTGAGGGTGGGTTGGGTAATGAACAGTTTTTGGGCAGCCGTATGGTAATTGCCCGTATCCGCCAGCGCGCAAAGATAGTGCAGCTGTTTAAAATTCAGGTTCATGATGCCTCCCCCAGATCCTGTTTTTTCTAGTTTGTACCTATTATAACATTTGTTCTCTTGAAATCAGCCGGAATCTTATCATGATTGATAAAATTTATTAGAACGTTAAAGAATACAATTGGAATGAATGATCGGTATATCATACAATAGGCTCATGAGAGCTGGTGTAATCTAGCTTTGAATGGGGGAGTATCATGAAAAACGAAAAATTATATCAGGCTTGTGAAAAGGCACTTCCCGCTTATATCGCCAATTGGGAAAAACTGGTCAATGTGGACTGTGGATCCCGGAATGGAAAGGGCATCAATCAGGTGGCGGACCTTTTGTGGAAGGAATTGGAACCGCTGCAGCCTTTTTCCTTGGAAAAGATCCCCATGGAGGATCCCCAAGAAGGCTGCCATCTGTTGGCCGTTTTCAAGGGAAAAGGTAAAGGGAAAGTGATGGCCAGTGCCCATCTGGATACCGTGTTCCCGGAAGGGACCGTGGCGGAACGGCCTTTCCGGATCGAAGGGGACTGGGCCAAAGGGCCGGGGGCGGCTGACTGCAAAAGCGGCGTCAACATGATGCTGTTCGCTATGAAGCAGCTGCGGGATCTCCATTTTGGGGATTTTGAACAGATCACCCTGCTGTTCAACGGGGATGAAGAAATTGCTTCTCCCAGCAGCCGGAAGCTGATTGCCCGGCTGGCTCCCCAGCATGACTGCTACCTCTGCTGCGAATCTGGACAGGAAGGGGACGGTCTGGTCCGTTCTCGGAAAGGGTCTAATTTGCTGAAATTGGAAGTCAAGGGCATTGCCTCCCATTCTGGCAATGCTCCGGAAAAAGGTGCCAGTGCCCTGATGGAAATCCTGTACCAGATCCAGCAGATGAAGAAACTGGAAGCACCGGAACGGGGGACGACTTTGAATTTTACCCTGCTCCAGGCCGGGGAAAGGGAAAATATCATACCGGCCCATGCTTCTGCGGCAGCAGACCTTCGGGTGACGGACAGCCGGGAGATCCAACGGGTCCGGAAGGCTGCAGAAGCTTTGGCTGCGCAGCCCTCTATTCCAGGAACGGAAGTAAAAGTGGTCCTGCAGGAAGGCAATCCGCCCTTTTCCCCCAATCCGGGGACGGACCGGCTGATCCAATTGGCCCAGGAAATCTATGGAGAACTGGGCCGGAAACTGGTGGTCCGGTCCGTAGGCGGCGCTTCTGATGCCAACTGGGCTGCCGCTGCAGGTGCCGTAGCCGTGGACTGCTTCGGAGCCGTCAAGGGGGGCAAGAACCATACGCCCCAGGAATGCGCTTCGGTCAGCAGCGTGATTCCTCGGATGTATCTGCTGACCCGGATGTTCATGGAAGCTGGCCGTTGGAATGAAAGGAAGGAATGATCGCATGGAACAGAAGAAAACGGCGCTGCAGCCGGTCAAAAAGATGGAATTCCCCCATACCTTCATCATCATCTTCATCATGATCCTGGTGGGGGTGCTGCTGACCTGGGTGGTCCCTGCCGGGACCTATGATTTCGTCGAGAATGCGGCAGGCAGGAAGGTGGTCAATCCTTCCACTTTCCGCTATATCCAGAATTCCGGGGTGAATCCGCTGCTGGTGCCCCTTTACATCATCAAATCCTTCAGCAAGCGGATCGACCTGATGATGGTGATTTTCATGGCCGGGGCGGCCTTCCACGTGGTGACCAAAACCGGCGCTCTCCAGGCTATCCTGGCCAAAGGCGCCCGGAAATTCTCCAACCGGCTGGAAATCTTCATCCCGGTGCTGACCCTGATCTTCGGCCTGATCTGTACTACCCAAGGAGTGAATACCTTCATTCCCTTTGCGCCGGTGATGGTGATGCTGGCCATGGCTATGGGACTGGATTCCTTGACTGGGGAAGCCATCATGGTCCTGGGCGGGGCCATCGGCTTTTCCACCGGGACTTTCAACATGTTCACCACGGTGGTGGCCCAGAGCATTGCAGAGCTGCCCACTTATTCCGGCCTGTGGTACCGGGCGGTGTGTTTTGTGGTGTTCTATATCGTGACCAATATCTATCTGATCCGGTACGCCAAAAAAGTGCAGAAAAATCCAGAAAGCAGCCCTATGTATGATTTGGACCAGCTGATGAAAGACAATTCCGCTGGTATGGACCTGGAAAAAGCCAGCCACCTGACCGGGCGGATGCTCATCCCCCTGGTGCTCCTGATTATTTCTTTTGCAGCCATCATCTATGGTGCCATTGCCCTGAAATGGGGCATGAGCCATATGGCAGCCATTTTCTTGACCTATGCGGTGATTGCAGACTTGGTGATCGGGACCAGCCCCAACGGGGTCTGCAAGGACATCCTGGAAGGCAGCAAGAAGATGCTGGGGGCTACCTTTATCATCGGCATGGCGACGGCCATCAGCAGTGTCATGAATGACGGCCACATCACCTATACCATTGTGCACAGCATGGCGGAAATCCTTAGCGGACTGCCACCGGTGGTGATTGCTCCTGGTATGGTCCTGGCCAACACCATCATCAATGTGTTCCTGACTTCCGGCAGCGGGCAGGCTGTGGCCGTCATGCCCATCCTGATCCCTCTGGCGGACGTGCTGGGGGTCACCCGGCAGACCACCGTCCTGGCCTTTAACTTCGGGGATGGCTTCTGCAACTATATCCTGCCTACATCCACGGCTCTCATGGGGACCTTGAGCGTCACCAATATCCCCTATGACCGGTGGATGCGCTTTATGTGGAAATTGTTCGTCGTCTGGCAGATCACCGGCTGTGTGATGGCTTTCATCGCCCAACTGATCCATCTGGGACCCATGTGACGGTGAGAGTGCAGCATGAAGAGTGCAGAGTAAAGAGTAAAGAGTGTAGAGAATCAGAGGAGGATGAAATATGCTGGAACAGCAAATTGCCCAGGCCAATGCCTGTGTGGATGAACAGGCTCCTGAACTGACGAAGATGGCGGATACCATTTTCGACCATCCGGAAATCGGACCCCATGAAGTCTTTGCCAGCAAACTGCTGACGGACTATCTGGAGTCCCACGGCTTTGCCGTGACCCGTGGAGTGGGGGGCCTTGAAACGGCCTTCCGGGCTGTATGGAAAAACGGGGAAGGGGGACCCAATATGGGGCTCCTGTGTGAATATGATGCCCTGCCAGGCATGGGCCATGGATGCGGCCATCAAATGCAGGGACCGGGAATCCTGGGGGCTGCCGTGGCCATCCAGAAAGCCGCCGGAACCCGGCCTTTTACCCTGACGGTCTACGGGACTCCCGGCGAAGAGAACATCAGCGGCAAATACATCATGATCCAGAATGGCTGTACTTTCGAAGAACTGGATGTAGCCCTGATGATGCACGGGGGACCGGCTACCCAGACGGATATCAAATGCCTGGCCAATGCCGAATATGACCTGATCTATCACGGCAAGGCCGCCCATGCCGCCCTGAAGCCGGAAGCCGGCCGGAGCAGCCTGGATGCCATGTGCCTGGCTTTCCATGGAATGGAGTGCCTGCGGGAACATGTGACCGATGATGTACGGCTCCATTACAACATCACCGATGGAGGAGGAACGGCGGCCAATGTGGTGCCCAGCCTGACCAAAGCCCAGGTGATGGTCCGTGCCAATACGGTGAAAGCGGTGAAAGAGCTGATGGTCCGTCTGGAGAAAATCTTCCAGGGCGCGGCCATGATGACGGAGACCACGGTGGAAGCCAAGGTAGGGAAGATCCTGGATAACAAGATTCCCAATCTCCAGCTGAACGATGTACTGATGAAATATGCCCGGGAGCTCCAGGCCCCTAACTGCCAGCCGCCCCGGCAGCGCACCGGATCCACGGACTTTGCCAATGTGATGCATCGGGTACCTGGTTCCTGCATCCGGGTAGCTTTCGTACCGGATGGGACCAGTTCCCATTCTCCCGAATTCATTGCCGCCGGGAAAAGCCAGGAGGCCCATCGGGCTGTGGTATTCGGCGCCAAGATCCTGGCGGATACGGTCCTGGAACTGATCGATGATCCGGCAGAATTGGCTTCCATTCAGAAGGAATTCCGGGATCGGCTGGCGGCGGAAGAAAAGTAACTATGCGAGTGTTACCTGGTTTCACTGTAAACTGAAAATCTGTAACAGATGGTGGAAAAGCTGATTCCGCCATCTGTTTTTTTGGGAGAAGAAAAAATGAGAGAAAGCAGAACGGCATTTTTCAACGGAAAACGTAACGGGCGTATTTCTTGAAAGAACATACTATCTATTGTGTTTTTCTCGTCAATATAAGGTATATACACACTATATATAGCTTGTCGAAATCCATTTTTTGGTGTATCATTACTATCAGCGAAGAGAGAGAACTGAAAAAATCATTTGTACAGTTGCTTCTTTTGTCGTATAATATCAATAGTTATTCTTAAAAGATAATATGTATAAGGAGCCCAGGGGGAGGAACAGCCATGAAGGTTATCAAACGGGACGGTTCAACGGTCGCATTTGACCGGAATAAAATTGTTACAGCCATATCCAAAGCCAACAAAGCAGTGGAAGAAAAGGAACGGCTGGGACAGGAAGATATCGAGGAGATTGCCTCTTTCGTAGAACATAAAAACAAAAAGAGACTCCTGGTGGAAGATATCCAGGACATGGTGGAAAAGCAGATCATGGTCCGGGGCCATTATGAATTGGCCAAGGCTTATATCATTTATCGGTACAACCGGGCCCTGGTCCGGAAGGCCAACACCACTGACGATTCCATCCTGAGCCTGATCAGCAATAAGAACAAGGATGTAATGGAAGAGAACTCCAACAAGAACGCCGTCATGGTGTCCACCCAGCGTGACCTGATCGCCGGGGAAGTCTCCCGTGACCTGACCCGCCGAGTGGTGCTGCCGGAGAAAATCTCCAAGGCCCATGACCTGGGAGAAATCCACTTCCATGATGCGGATTACTTCATCCAGCCCATGTTCAACTGCTGCCTGGTGAACCTGGGCGACATGCTGGACAACGGAACGGTGATGCATGGCAAGCTGATCGAAAGCCCCAAGAGCTTCCAGGTGGCCTGCACCGTCATGACCCAGATCATCGCTTCCGTGGCTTCCGCCCAGTACGGCGGTCAGTCCGTGGACGTGTCCCACCTGGGCAAATACCTGCGACGGAGCCGGGAAAAATTCCGCAAACGCCTGATCGAAACCACCCATGGCCAGTTGCCGGAAGAGGAAATGGAAGCCATCCTGGACAGCCGGATGAAGGACGAACTGGCCAGCGGCGTCCAGACCATCCAGTATCAGATCAACACCCTGATGACCACCAACGGACAGTCTCCTTTTGTGACCCTGTTCCTGCACCTGGACCCCAATGACGAATACATCGAAGAAAATGCCCAGATTATTGCAGAAATCCTCCGGCAGCGGCTGGAAGGCATCAAAAACGAAGTGGGCGTCTATGTGACCCCGGCCTTCCCCAAACTGGTCTATGTGCTGGATGAATTCAACTGCCTGAAGGGCGGCAAATATGACTACCTGACCAAACTGGCGGTCCAGTGCTCCATCAAACGGATGTATCCGGACTACATTTCTGCCAAGAAAATGCGGGAAATCTACCAGGGGAACGTGTTCTCCCCCATGGGTTGCCGGTCCTTCCTGTCTCCCTGGAAGGATGAAAAGGGCAACTACAAGTTCGAAGGCCGGTTCAACCAGGGGGTTGTGTCCCTGAACCTGCCCCAGATCGGGATCCTAGCCAAAGGGGACGAGGAGAAGTTCTGGAAGCTGCTGGATGAACGGCTGGAACTGTGCTACGAAGCCCTCATGGTCCGGCACAATGCCCTGAAGGGAATCCGCAGCGATGTAAGCCCCATCCACTGGCAGAACGGCGCCATTGCCCGTCTGAAGAAAGGGGAAACCATCGACAAGCTGCTGGAAGGGGGCTATTCTACCCTGAGCCTGGGGTACATCGGTCTGTACGAATGCACCAAGGCCATGAAAGGCTGCAGCCATACCACTCCGGAAGGGGAAGAATTCGCCATGCGGGTGATGAAGCGGCTGCGCCAGGCCTGCGATGAATGGAAGGCCAAGACCGGCCTGGGCTTTGCCCTGTACGGGACTCCGGCAGAATCCCTGTGCTACCGGTTCGCCCGGATCGATAAGGAACGGTTCGGCACCATCAAGGATATCACCGACAAGGGATATTACACCAACTCTTACCATGTGGATGTGCGGGAACCCATCGATGCCTTCAGCAAATTCAAGTTCGAAGCCCAGTTCCAGCCCATTTCTTCCGGCGGCTGCATTTCCTATGTAGAGATCCCCAATATGAAGAAGAACCCCACCGCCATCGAAGATGTGGTTCGGTTCATCTACGACAACATCCAGTACGCGGAATTCAACACCAAATCCGACTACTGCCAGGTGTGCGGCTTCGATGGAGAAATCCAGATCAACGACAATCTGGAATGGGAATGCCCCCAGTGCCACAACAAGGATCAGTCTAAGATGAACGTGACCCGGCGGACCTGCGGTTATCTGGGAGAAAACTTCTGGAACGTGGGGAAAACCAAAGAAATCAAATCCAGAGTGCTGCATCTGTAAGGGGGCTTTTCGTTGAATTACGCAACCATCAAAAAATGTGACGTGGCCAACGGCCCCGGGGTACGGGTTTCCCTGTACGTCAGCGGCTGTACCCACCACTGCAAAGGCTGTTTCAACCAGGAAACTTGGGATTTCGCCTTCGGCAAGCCCTTTACCCAGGCCCAGCTGCAGGAAATCCTGGAAGACCTGGAACCGGAGTACATCCGGGGATTCTCTCTCCTGGGGGGCGAACCTTTCGAACCGGCTAACCAAGAAGTGCTGGTGGGGGTGCTGCGGCACATCCGGGAGCGGTATCCGAAAAAGACCATCTGGTGCTACAGCGGCTATCTTTTCGACTACGACATGCTGGCCGGGAAGCTGGGAGATCCGGCCATTACCCGGGAAATGCTGGGGTATCTGGATGTGCTGGTGGACGGGGAATTTGTGGAAAGCAAAAAGAACCTGAACCTGCGCTTCAAAGGCAGCGAAAACCAGCGGATCATCAATGTGCCCAAGTCCTTGGAAACCGGGAACATTGTTCTGTGGGACGGAGAAGAATATGCGTGAATAAAAAAGGGGGGTGTTGCACGTTGCGTGCAACACCCCCCTTTGGAACAATGCCGCTGCAATATTGTCAGAAAAATACTTTCAGGGTATACTGGGCAAAAGAAAGAACAAAGGCAGAGGGGTGGAGTCTGTGGGAAAAACGCTAGGCAGAGCAATCTGGAATATGGTCTTTGCTGCCTTCCTGCTCTGGCTGGTTGCAGCCGGGATCGGACGGCTGTTTTTTGCCGAGAGATTCCGTCAGGATGCAAAAATGATGAAACAGGCGGTAATGGAACTGCCTGTCTGCAGCCAGTATGGGTCGGCACCTCCTTATCTGCTCCACACCAAAGGACTCCTCTCTCAAAAATTCGCAGTGACTTTGGTCATCCCTGCTGCCCAGGAAGCAGCTCAGGACATGATTCAAAACAGTCTTTTGGAAAACGGCTGGGAAGTGAAGAAGACCAATCAGCGGAATGGGGGAGTAAAAGGAACTAAGGGAGAATATGTGCTGACGGCGGAAGCTGCAACAAAATCCCACCGCTGGATCGTCATTATAGGAAAAAACGACTTGGTAAGCAGGCTGAACTTATAAAAACGCACTATGATGAAGGTTTCAACGAGAGCTTGGTGACCTATCCTCAGGGAAGGGGTATGTTGTATGAAAAATTACCTTTCAGTAATTTACCAATATTATCCCCGGAATTTACCATGGGGGACTTATGCGTATCAGCAATCTGCAGAATATAGGAAGTATAAAGAAACGGCCTGCCGTTTTCAGGAAAATCCTCCTCTGGACTTTTATGATGTCTTGAAAAAAGGTCTACCTCATTTTTCCATTTTGGATTGGTGTAATTTTGATCTTTATCTAGATCGGGAATACAAAATCCTGCTGGCCCCAGATCAGCCGTATTTGGATGATGATCAGGCCCTTTTTCAGAGGTTGGCCGGGACTGTCGATGAACTGATTGTATTTGTGAGTCCGTTGCTTCCCGTATTCTATCTGTTGGAACAGCATACCTGTCAAACCGCAGAATGGTATATTTTTACCAATCAGGCAACTAGCGACAAGACGGAAGAAGTCAAAAACACAGTACGAAAGACATTTCATGCATTTGGATATCAGGAGATAACTTATCAGGAAGCCAGCCAGATTATTCCCGCCGTTTGTACAGAATTGAAAAATACGGGACAAGCCTCTGTATTTGACTGTCTATTTGAGGACGGGGTAACAATCTGTCCTGATTTTTATAAAAAAGTAAAGAGGCGAATCAAATAGAATAAATGTGGTCGTGAGATTACGGCGGGCATAAGGAGACAAACTGATCCATATGAAAAAAGCTGCGGGGATAGTCATAGGAGTCATTTCAATCTGGCTATTGGTTTCTTCTCTGTATTTTTATGACGGAAGCCGCTACGAAATCAGCAAATATGAAGGCAAATATTGGCTCCATGATGATGTGAGAGCATTTACCATTGAAAAGGACGGACAATCGCTGCAATGGGACAGAAGATACATTTACAGTTATGGAAAAAGCGGATTTGTCATCATTGATAAAAAAGACAACACGCTGAGAGTCCTGTTTGACAGGAAAACGGACGAGTTTCAAAAAAATAGCATGACAACTCAGGAAAAAAGATTTCCAGAGTATCTTCAGATTATCAGTTTTTCCGATATGAATGAAAGGGAAAAGAATATTTATCATACGCTGCAGAATACCTCTGGAACCTATGAATGGTAAAATATAAAAAGGGCGTCCTGCTTCCCCTACGGTCCTGTTAATAAAGGAGTATTCCAACTGGCTGGCTTTGAAAAAGGAGAGTACGGGTATAGGAGGACTTTTCCCCTCTGGGAGGCCGGGACGGGTTTGCCTGCGGCGAAACCCCTACGTCGTCGACCTCGAAGCAGCGATAAAAAATTTTTGACCCCATTTCTGAATAACTATACGGCGATGAAGGTTTTCACCGAGAACTTGTTGACACATACCCCTTGCAGCTCCCCGTTTTCAAATCCCTATAAAAATGGTAGAATGAAACCATTACTACAAAATCATTCTGATGGATTCCATCGGAGCGGGAGGGGATTTGAATGGACGTATTGAACCTGACAGAAGATGCTCTGGAAGCAAAATGTGTGGAATGGCGCCGGTGGTTCCATGAACACCCGGAAGTCAGCACGGAAGAAAAGAAGACTTCGGAGAAAATCTTCACAATCCTAAAAGATTTAGGACTGGATCCGGTACGAGGCACAGACCATTATGGTGTGGCTGCCACCCTCAAAGGCGGGAAACCGGGGCCTATGGTGGCTCTCCGGGCTGATATCGATGCCCTTTCCGTGAAAGAAGCCACCGGACTTCCCTACGCTTCGCAGAATCCTGGCGTCATGCATGCCTGCGGCCATGATATCCATATCACCACTCTGCTGGAAACCATCCTGCGGCTGCTCCGCCGGAAAGAAGAAATCCAGGGCAGTGTGCGGATCCTGTTCCAGCCTTCGGAAGAACTGTCCCCTACCGGTGGGGCCCGGTACATGATGAAAGACGGGTTTCTCCAAGACGTGAAGGCCATTTTCGGGCTCCATGTGTGGCCCAGCTTCGTCTGTGGGAAAATCGGCGTCAAGGCAGGTGCCATGATGGCCGGTTCCGACCGGATCAAAGTGGTGATCAAAGGGAAGACGGCCCATGCAGGACATCCCCAGGAAGGCATCGATGCCATCATGGCAGCGGCGGATTTCCTCCAGCAGATCAGCCATATCGTCAGCCGCCGGATCAGTCCCCTGGCTACGGCTACCATCAATATCGGCACCATCCGGGGCGGGTCCCGGTACAATGTAGTACCCGATGAAGTGACCCTGGAAGGGACCATCCGGACCCTGGACGAAGAAAACCGGAAAAGGATCCCAGAATTCATCCAGGACATCCTGGATGGCCTGAAAAAATCTGCCGGTGTAGACTGCGAATTCAATTACTATTATGGGTATCCCGTCCTGGACAACTGGCCCGTCCCGGCACAGCTGGTGAGAGATACGGCCAGAAAAGTCCTGGGGAATGAAGGGCTGGTTTCCCAGGTGGTCCCGGATCTGACCGCCGAAGATTTCGGCTTCTACCTGCAGGAAATCCCTGGAGCTTTTCTGTGGCTGGGCTGCGGCACAGAAGGGGAACCCATCCATGGACTCCATGATGCCCGGATGTGCCCCAATGAGAATGCCCTGGTGGTCGGTTCCAAACTCATGAGCCAGGTAGTGATCGATGCCCTGGCTGCCCTGGAGCAGGGGGCGGATTTCAGCAAGAGAGACTGAAGGAGAAAAGTTATGAAAATGGCATTTATCGGTGACAGCCTGGTAAGCTGCACCAATGAGACACTGGCCAATACCTGGTACGATATTGCGTCAAAGAAAATGGGCTTTGAAGTGGTGAACAACGCTGCCGGGGGCAAACTGACCCTGGTCATGTGGGGCATGTTCAAGATGGATGTGGTGGATGAAAAGGCTGATGGAGTCTTCCTGTGCTGCGGCATGAACGACATTCTCCTGGATGAACCTATGAGCTCCATCGAAGAAAATATCTCCGGAACCCTGGACAAGGCACGGGATGCAGGGCTGCCCATCGTGATCCTGGGGATCCCGCCTTTGACGCGGATCGAAAGTACGGAAAAGGGCTGGCAGCTGCCCAGTGAATTTGAAAAGCACAATGCGGCCCTCCGGGAATACCGTCAATGGCTCCAGGAAGAAGCAGAACGCCGGAATCTGCCGGTGCTGGATTATGAAAAAGTCCTCAGTGAGGCGGAAGAAAAGACTGGCCGGAGCATGTTCCAGGATGGCCTCCATCCCAACAAGGAAGGGTACCAGGCGGTGGCGGAAGCCTTTGAAGGAGTGCTGAAAGCCGCCCTCCAGGAGAAGGCATGAAGCTGGAACACAACCAGCCGGTGATCATGACCCGGTCCGTGATGCTTTCCATGACCAATTCCGCAGGGCACCTTTTCGGCGGCACCCTCATGGGCTGGATGGACGAAGTGAGCGGGATCACCGCCCACCGGTTCGCATGGACCCGAGTGACTACGGCTGCTGTAAAAGGCATGAACTTTTACGTGCCCATTCCCTACGGCACGGTCCTTCAGCTGGAAGGCCGGGTGACGCGGGTGGGGAACACCTCCATGGAGGTGGAAGTGGTGGCCTGGCTGGAACCGGAACAGGAAGAGCAGGAGCCCGTCCGGGCGGCGGATGCCCTGTTTGTGTACGTATCCCTGGACGAAAACCGGAAACCGAAAAAAATCCAGCGCTCTCTTTGAGACGCTGGATTTTCTGTATCAGGAAAGGAAGCAAACCATGATCTATTATTTTTCCACTACTGGCAATTCCCTGGTCCTGGCCCAGAAACTGGCCGCCGCCCTGGGGGACGGGGTCTGTTCTGTCACCCGGACAAAGGAAAAGAACCTGGAAGGACCGGCTGTTGGCCTGGTGTTCCCGGTGTACTACGGGGATGTGCCTGCCAATGTGCAGGAGTTTGTCCGCAACCACGCTTTCCCAGAGGACGCTTATGTGTATGCCCTGGCTACCTGCGGCTCCACTTGGGGCCGGACCTTCCGGACCCTTCAGCAGCTGCTGGGAGAAAAGGGCTGCCGGCTTGCCTGGAGCCGGGCAGTACCGCTTATCGCCAACAGCACCATCTGCATGAAGTCCCATATCGGGTATGACCTGAAAAAACTGGACAAAGAGGATGCCGTAGTCCGAGAAGCGGAGGAAGCGGTGAAAAACCGGAAGGAAGACCATTCCCAGGAACAGGATTCCCTGCTGGCCCAGTTTTCCGCCACCTGGCTGGGGAGAAAAATCGGGAACTGGTATCTGGATGTGCAGGTGGCTCCAGACCGATGTGTCCGCTGTGGGGAATGCGTAAGGCTGTGCCCCATGGATAACATCCATCTGGGGGAAAAATCAGCGGTGATGGGGGACCATTGCCTCCACTGCCTGGCCTGCCTCCACGGCTGTCCCCATCAGGCCATCACCGTCCGGGGCCGGGTGGTCCTGAAAGAAGATCAGTACCGGCATCCGGGAGTGACAGTGCAGGAGTTGGAACGGTAAATAGGGGGTGAATCACCCCCCGGTCGTGAGCCGCGGGCTTGTCTCTGCAGGTCGGCCAGCCGATATTCTTGTCTGGAGGGATCTGATGGCTGTCTTTTGACAAGCAAAAAAATCTGCGACAAGATATAAACAAAGCCCGCGACCCGAGGCTCGCAACCTGTGACCTGAAAAACGCCGGAGTTTCTGTAGAAACTCCGGCGTTTTCTTATTCTTTTTTTGTTCCGCGTCCCTTCACGCAGTACCCGATCCACCCCAGGAACACCAGGGCGATGACCATCCACTGGGCCAGGGTGGCGGGACCCTGTTTGGCGAACAGGTCGTCGTAGCCTTTCAGGTAGATGGCTAGGATGACCAGGGGCAGGCCGTAGGTGTAATACAGTTTCCATCGGTCAGCCAGGTTCCGGCCGGCTCCCTGGTTCACTTCATCCAGGAAGTTTTCCCAGCCCCAGCCGTTTTTCCGGGTGCAGAACAGCACAAAGGTCAGACCTCCCAGGGGCAATAGGTTGTTGGAGACGATGAAGTCTTCCAGATCCATGATGCCGCTTCCTGGCCCTAAGGGCTGGAAGCCGCTCCACAGGTTGAAGCCCAGGACGCAGGGGATGCTGCCTAGGGCGATGAGCCCGAATACGAACCAGGCGGCTTTGGGCCGATCCCAGCCCAGCAGTTCCCGGAAGCAGGCGATGATGCTTTCCATGACCGCAATCACCGTGGACAGAGCGGCGAAGGACAGGAACACAAAGAACAGGCTGCCCCAGATCCGGCCTCCAGGCATCAGGGTGAACAGATTGGGGATGGTAAGGAAAATCAGGGAAGGGCCGGCATCCGGCTGGATCCCATAGGCGAAACAGGCAGGGATGATGATGAAGCCGCTCATCAGGGCCACAAAAGTGTCCAGAGCGGTGATGGTCAAGGCTTCTCCCGGCAGGCTCCGTTTTTTGTCCATATAGGAGGCGAAAATCATCATGGCCCCGTTGCCGGCGCTGAGGGTGAAGAAGGCCTGGCTCATGGCGGCGTAGATCACATTCCCCCAGCCTAGTTTTTCCAGAGAAGCGAAATTGGGTACCAGGTAGAATTCAATCCCTTTCTCCGCTCCCGGCAGGAACAGGGAATGGACGGCCAGGATGATCATCAGGAGCAGCAGGGCGCTCATCATCACTTTGGTGATCCGTTCGATGCCTTTTTCCAGTCCCATATAGCAGACCAAGAAGCCCAGGAGGCAGGACAGAAAGGTCCAGAAGCCCATAGATAGGGGCTGAGCCAGCATCTCTTGGAAGGTGGTCTGGATGAAGGCCGGGGACTGGCCTACGAAGGTCCCTTTCAGATGGAGCCAGCAGTAATCCAGCATCCACCCGGTAACCGTGGTGTAGTACAGCATCAGCAGGATGACCCCGGCTATGCCGATATATTTCAATGAGGGCCAGCGGCTGCCGGCGGGAGCCAATCTATCAAAGCATCGGGCCACACTCTGGCGGCTGCTCCGGCCTAGGGCGAACTCACACAGGAGCACAGGGATCCCTAGGATCAGCAGGAAAATCAGGTACAGGAGAATGAAAGCGGCACCTCCGTACTGGCCGCACAGGTAGGGGAATTTCCATACATTGCCGATGCCGATGGCGCAGCCGGCACTGACCAGGATGAACCCCAAACGGGACTGGAAGGAATCACGGGTGCTTTGCTGTTCTGACATAAGACTACCTCACTTCTATGCTACAAATGTATAATCTGTTACGATTTTACAATAAATATCTGAACCTTGCAACGGAAACTGCATAAAAAACAACCGGTAGAAACTTCCGGATAAAGATCGAATGATTTTTATGAAGTATTGGAGACAATACGGCAGAAAAGTGAATCCTTTTGAGTTAGGTTGACATAAAGATAAATTGTGTTGTATTATGAACAATATTTTTCCCTATGGAAATAATAAATTTATCTTTTGAAGGAGATGGACTGTTGGTATGTCATCTTTGAAAATGGACGGCTTTCGTCCTTTTGGCCTTAGTTGGCCGCTGTGTCTTGGTTTTATCCTGATTGTCCTTGCCGGGGTGGTGACTGGATCGTTGAGTACGGATCTGGCCGGAGGCTTTGCCTTCATGCTGGCTCTGGGCATCGTGTGCAATGAAATCGGGGAGCGGATCCCCATTTGGAATTCTTACATTGGAGGCGGTCTGGTCCTCGCCTTTATTGTTTCTGCTTATTTGTTCACCAATAACTTCATCCCTGCTAAGTATGAAGATTCTGTACGGATGATCATGGACAAAGCGGATTTCCTCAGCTTCTTCATTGTCTTCCTGATTTGTGGTTCTGTGCTGGGACTGGAAAAGAAACTGCTTCTCCGGTCCTTTGCCGGCTACCTGCCTGCCATTTTCGGTGGCCTCATCGGGGCTTCCATCCTGGGGATTGCCGGGGGTCTGGTTTTTGGGGTTTCTCCCAAGCTGGTGCTGCTGAACTATGTGCTGCCCATTATGGGCGGCGGCAACGGGGCCGGGGCCGTGCCTTTGTCCCAGATTTATGAAAGCGTCACTGGAGACAAGGCGGCTAACTACTACACGTTTGCCATTGCCGTACTGACCATTGCCAATATTTTCGCCATCCTTACGGCAGCCCTTCTGAACCAAGTGGGGAAACGGAAGCCATCCTGGACCGGTGACGGCAGCAGTCTGATCCGTGCGGGCATTGAAATGGATGCGGAAAAAGAAGACCGGATTCCCACCATTAAAGAAATGGGCGGTGCCTTCTTCCTGGGAGTCAGCCTCTATGCTGCCGGCAACTTGCTGGGCAAGGCCCTGCTGCCTACGGTATTTGGAGTGGAAATCCATCCCTTTGCTTGGATGATCATCCTGGTCACCATCCTGGCCATGCTGGGTGTGGTGCCCCAGGAAACCAAAGCAGCGGCCAAACGGCTGACTTCTTTCATGAGCTCCTGCCTGGTGCTGATCATCATGGTAGGGGTCGGAGCCGATACGGACCTGAATGAACTGGCCAATGCCATCACCTTGAGCAATGTGGTCATGGCATTCCTGATTGTGGTGGGGGCCATCCTGGGCTCCGCTGTGGTGGGGCAGCTGGTGGGCTTCTATCCCATCGACTCCGCCATTACCGCCGGTCTGTGCATGGCCAACCGGGGCGGCAGCGGAGACCTGGCTGTACTGGGGGCTTCCCACCGGATGGGCCTCATCGCCTACGCTCAGCTCTCCTCCCGTCTGGGCGGCGGCATCGTATTGATTTTGGGGTCCCTGCTGTTCGGAACGTTTGGGAAATAAAAGGGGGCCTGTTGACAGCTGACAAAAATGGCTGCACCCATTGGTTTCGGGTGCAGCCATTTTTTTATTTCTTCCTGGACGCTGTATAGAATATGAATCCCAAAAACAGCGCTGCCAGGGCCAGCCACTTAGCTAGGACCTCCGGTCCCTGTTTGCTGAACATGTCATAATATCCTTTTAGGTAGATGGTGATGATCAGCAGAGGCAAGATATACAGCAGATAGCTGTGGAGAGAAGCCGGCAGGTTCCGGCCTTCTCCGTCGTTGGCTTCCGCCAGGAAGTTTTTCCAGCCCCAGCCGTTCTTTTTGGTGCAGAACAGCACAAAGGCCAGGCTCCCCAGAGGCAGCAGGTTGTTGGAGACGATGAAGTCTTCCAGATCCAGCACAGAAGACCCGGGGCCCAAAGGCTGGAAGCTGCTCCACAGATTGAAGCCCAGGACGCAGGGGATGCTCAGGAGCACAATGGCCAGCCCATTGACGGCCACGCTCTTTTTCCGGCTCCAGCCGTACAGGTTCATGCCAAAGGCAATGATGTTCTCAAATACGGCAATTACTGTGGAAAGAGCTGCAAAGGAAAGGAATACGAAGAACAGCATGCCCCAGAAGCGGCCTCCCGGCATCTGGACGAACAGGTTGGGGATGGTGAGGAAGATCAGGGAAGGTCCAGCATCCGGCTGGATCCCGAAGGCAAAACAGGCGGGGATGATGATGAAACCGGCCATGAGGGCCACAAAGGTATCCAGAGCCGTAATGGTGGCCGCTTCCCCGGAAAGGCTCCGGCCATGGGGCAAGTAGGCCCCGAAGATCAGCATGGCACCGATACCGATGGAAAGGGTGAAGAAAGCCTGGCTCATGGCGGCATAGATCACGTTTCCCCAGCCCAGCTGGTTCAGGGAAGAAAAATTGGGGACCAGGTAGAACCGGATGCCTTTTTCAGCGCCCTCCAGGAACAGGGAATGCCCAGCCAGGACGATCATCAGGAGCAGCAGAGCACTCATCATCCATTTGGTGATCCGTTCCACGCCGTTTTGGATGCCCAGATAGCATACGGCAAAGCCCAGGAGGCAGGTCAGGACCATCCAGAACAGGAGGGTCAGGGAATCCTGGAGCATGGCACCGAAAGTAGCGGTGATGAATTGGGTGGAGGCGTTCACAAAAGTGCCCTTGATGTGGAGCCAGCAATAGTAGAGCATCCAGCCTGTGACCGTGGTGTAGTACATCATCAGCATGTAGCAGCCGACGATGCTGATGGATTTGAACCAGTGCCAGCGGGTGCCCAGAGGTTCCAGGACTTCAAAGCTCTTGGCGGCACTGCAGCGGCTGCCCCGACCGATGGCAAATTCGCAGACCATTACCGGGATCCCCATGATCAGCAGGAAGATCAGGTAGATCAGGATAAAGGCGGCGCCGCCGAACTGACCGCAGAGATAGGGGAATTTCCACACATTCCCGATACCGATGGCGCAGCCGGCGCTGACCAGGATGAAACCCAGCCGGGAACTGAAAGATTCTGTAGATACAGATTTCTCAGACACAAAAACACCTCATTTCAAAATGTGACAATTCAGTGATTTCTATTGTATTATAGTCTGGAAAAAGTTGCAAGAAAATCGTAGTGCCCCTGACCGTGGCTGTTGCACTGCAACAGCCCTACCTCGCCTTCGGTTGGATCATGGGCGGAGTCTGGGCCTTGACCTTGGGACCGGTGGGTATGGGGCCCTGGGGCTGGGTCGGCTGGGGCAGGGGAGCGGCGGTTTGTTTGTTCATGGGCGGGGCCTGTTTCTGTCCGGCCTGGGGAAGAGTCCGCTTCGGTGCCGCCGTTTTGGGCCTGGTTTTCTGCTGGTCCATGATCCGGTTCCGTTCCTGGGCCGCTTTTTCCTCCGCCCGTTTGGCGGATAGGCTGTGCCAGAAAAAGAGCCCAGCAGCCAGTACGGCAATCAGGATGATGGACAGGAGACGCTGGGGAGAGAAACGGGGTCTTCCCTTTGAAGAAGAGGCTGGAGCAGGGCGCTTTCCCTCCGGGAAGCCCGTCAGCCATTTCATGAGTCTGCGAAGCATGGCAAAAATCCTTCCTTATAGAAAAAGTACCGCCCGACTGACCAGCCCGGCCGGCAGAATCTATTGTACATTTCTTGGGGGGAAAAAACAATGGAAGAAGGGCTGGAGTCGGGAATCAGAAATCCTAGGAAAGAATCCGTCTGGCGGAAGGATCCTCGTAAACGAATAACACGGCAATCTTGTCAGAGAGATATCCTTACGGTATACTGGTATCCAGCAATGAACATGCAATGCAGTATCGTTTTCCAGAAAAAAATCAAAAATATTTTATCGGAGTTTCGCCGCAGACGGTGTAGGGGCGTGCCGCAGGCCCGCCCATCCCGGCCTCCCGGAGGGCAGCGATGAAAAAATCCTGCCCCTACAGCTTTTTAAGGAATCAGCGTCAGGGTCAAAGAATGGTACAGATGGCGGGCATCCGGTTGTGCAGCCCCTACGGGTCCGAACTGCACATCTTAAAAATGTGTCTGCCAATTTATTCCTTTGGTCATGAACATCGTCAGGGGAAAAAAGTGGTGGAAGAAGGTGCATCCATTGATTGTTGATGAACTGCAAAATAAGGAAACCCACAATGCGAATTCTATAACATATGCATCATTGGCAGTCATCCCGTTGAGGATGCTTCAGTATGACTCATTGATGGAATATTACTTTCGTGAACCGGAACATATTTACCTAAAAAATCAAAAAGGAGAAACGATTAGTTTCGAACAGATATTTCGGGTCCTCCAATATAAAACCAATCAATCGGTGAAATTCTGGATGATATACGGAGATGAGAGAGAAGGAAAGAAACTGAATCGGATCATTCTCAGAAAGGGAAAATGGGATGCAAAAGCGCAGATATCCCAATTGCAGCAAACAAAAGGATTGGGACTGCCAAAGGTAAAATTAGCCCTCCATGTTTGCAGTCAGCATGAAAAAGAAAAAATAACCCAAAAACTGAAAAAGGCAGACAGAAAGACCTTTGATGGGATCCAGTTTGTCAAACCCGATGATTTCAATTTATGCAGTCATGAAGAGTTTCATAGGAAATTGAATTGGGGAGCGGTAACGGTAATCTATAACAAGCAGAAAAAGATAAAAGGAACCAAAGAAATCCATCAAGTCACGGATTGCATCAATCAAATCATGGAGGAATCCCTATATGTAGCAGGCGAAGATATTGTGCTGGACTATACCTTTCCAATTGAACAATATATGAATAATGTATTGCATTCTTGAACAGCAGATTTTTTTGCCCTCTGGGCGACCGGGACGGGCTTCCCACGGGAAGCCCCTACACCGTTGGTGTCAAAGCCTTAACAGGAAATCATAGTAACGAGATTTTCGATTCATTCATTTCTATGACCGTTGTATCCATAGTACGACATCAACGTGATAGCTGCGCGTCGTTTTCATAGTCAAGACCCTTGGCGTGAGACGTTGGGTGTGAGACTGTGTTATAATAGGAAATCATTGTAAAGCTATCACTGACAAAGGAAGGAACCTATGGCTAAAAAATATTTTTTCTTTGACATCGATCGGACCCTGGGGCTGGGAATCACCGGGCAGGTGCCGGAAGACACCCAGTATTGTGTGGATGAGCTCCAGCGGGAGGGGCATTTTGTAGCTCTGGCCACGGGCCGGCTCCAGTGCGATGCGGCGGCTTTTGCGGCCAAACACGGCATCCGTTCCATGGTGGCCGACGGGGGCAACAGCCTTACGGTGGACGGGAAGATCCTGGAGATGGAAGGGCTGCCCCTGGCATCGGCCAAGGCCCTGCTCCAGGATCTGACGGAACGGAACCAGCCTTGGTCCGTGGTGCTGGACAACACCCTGGACCGGTATACCCCTTATGCGGACTATCCCCGGGAAGATCCGGGGAATTACATGAATACCAAAGTCCAGCCGGTGGACATCGGCAGCCTGGACCAGGTGTACAAAATCATGTACGTCCGGGAACAGCCAGGCACGGAACCGGTGGACCGGCGGCAGCTGCCCCATCTTCCCTTCATCGACAACACCTGGCTGGTGGAACCGGTGGACAAAGGGGCAGGCATTGAAAAGCTCATGGGCCTTATGGGCGCGGACCCTGAGGATGCAGTGGTGTTCGGAGACGGGCTTAACGACATCACCATGTTCCGGAAGCCTTTTTTCGGGGTGGCCATGGGGAACGCCCGGCCGGTAATCAAAGAACGGGCGGACTATATCACCGATGACAACGATAAGGGAGGCATCCTCAATGCCTGCCGGAAGTTCGGGTGGATAAAAGAGTAAGTGCAGAGGAAAGAGGGATAAGATGAAGATTTGGAAAATCGTGACGGGGGTACTGGTGTTCAGCCAGATTTCTCTGGGGATGGTCCTGGCGGCAGCACCGTCTCTTGATAACATCGTCAAACCTTCCAAGGGCTATGTGTGGCGTCTGGATGCGGCCAACAAACTCCGTCTGCCCCGGTCCTGGCGGGTGGATGCCGCCAATCGCATGAGCGGCAGCGGCCAGCCTTCCATCCTGAATCTGGTGGCGCTGACCCAGGAACTGCAGAAACAGGGCATCCAGCCAAAACAGGTGATCCTGGTGGACCTGCGCCAGGAGGACCATGGATACCTGAACGGCACGGCGGTAAGCTGGTACGGGGACAACAATTGGGCCAATGTGGGGAAATCCGATGCCACCATCCGGCAGGAGGAAGCCCGGCGGCTGGAAAAGGAGGAAAACCGGGAAACATCCTACTACCATCTGGACAAAAAGAAAAAGCCCCATTACAAGGGAACGGAAAAAGTCCAGGCGGCCCTGACGGAACAGCAGGCAGCGGCTCTGTTCGGCCTGGGCTATGCCCGGTTTGCCAGTACGGACCATACCTGGCCGGAACCGGAAGAAGTGGATGCCTTCCTCCAGTGGCAGAAGTCCCTGCCGGGAGATGCCTGGCTCCATTTCCACTGTCAGGCCGGGAAAGGCCGGACCACCGCCTATATGATCATGCGGGATATCTGGCTCAACGGGCAGCAGGACAGCCTGGAAACCATCTGTTCCCGGCAGCATGCCCTGGGGGGACAGGATGTGCTCAACATGACCCATAAGGAAGGGTGGCGCCAGACCATCGACGACCACAAAATCTACCGGCTGAAGCAGTTCTATACTTATGTAAAAGAACTCCAACAGGGAAAAATCACCCAAAGCTGGACGGATTATCTGAAAGAGAATCCCTAAAAAAGGGGCTGCTGACTGTCGGCCGCTGACAATCTTTGAGGAACTTATAACCTGCAGGTTACAGGCTGTTGCCAGAAGGAAACTTCTGGAGCGGCCTGTTTTCTTTTATAATGGGGCCAAAAGAAATCCTAAAGGAAAGGAAAGCAAATCATGGAACATGTTGTACTGAACAATGGGGTGGTCATGCCCCTGGAAGGATTCGGGGTCTTCCAGATCCCGGATCCGGCGGAATGTGAAGAAGTGACCTGGGGAGCCCTTAAAGCCGGCTATCGGCTGATCGATACGGCAGCCGCCTATGGCAATGAAGAAGCGGTGGGCCGTGCCATCCGGAAAAGCGGCATCCCCCGGGAGGAAATCTTTGTCACTTCCAAACTGTGGGTGCAGGATTACGGCTATGAAAAGGGCAAAGCCGGCCTGGAACAATCCCTGGAAAAACTGGGGCTGGATTATTTGGACCTGTATCTGCTCCACCAGCCGGTGGGAGATGTGCTGGGATCCTGGAAAGCACTGGAAGAAGCCTATCAGGATGGAAAAATCCGGGCCATCGGGGTGGCCAACTTCTATCCGGCTCCCCTGGCGGATTTCTGTGAAACCGTGGAAATCCTGCCGGCGGTGGACCAGGTGGAACTCCATCCCTTCTTTGCCCAGCCCAAAGCCCTGGAAAACATGAAAGCCTATGGGGTGCAGCCCCAGGCCTGGGGACCGCTGGCTGAAGGAAAGCACAATATCTTCACCCATCCGGTGCTGACAGCCATTGGCCAAAAATACGGCAAGACAGCGACCCAGGTGGCTCTTCGCTGGAATGTCCAGCGAGGGGTGTCCATCATCCCAAAATCCGTCCATTGTGACCGGATCAAACAGAATCTGGACATCTGGGATTTCCAGCTGACCGAAGAGGATATGGCCCAGATTGGAACCCTGGATCTTGGACACAGCGAAATCGTGGACCACGGGGATCCGGCCTTTATCCAGATGCTCCACCATTGGAAGATCCACTCCTGAAAAATATGGCAGAAAGGAGGACGGGAACATGTTCTTTTCCAAAGAAGAAAAAGGGGCTCTTCAGGCCTATACCTTGAAAGTGTGCAGCCTTATCGTACTGCTGATGACCCTGTCCGCCAAAAAATTCTGTTGAAAATAAAGGGAGAAGTTACTACCGGATAGAATAAGTTCTATAGAAACTCTATAGAAGGGGATGATTCCCGTGCCCAATCCGTTGTACAATCCCCAGCTTCTCACCTTTCTGAAGGTGGCGGAAGCTGGCAGTTTCAATAAAGCGGCGGAAGACCTTCATATTTCTCCTCCTGCGTTGATCAAGCAGATCAATTTGCTGGAGGCGGCCCTGGATCTGCGGCTGTTCAGCCGGTCCCACCGGGGACTGGAACTGACCACGGCTGGGGAATCCTTGCTCCAGGATGCCCGGTATCTGATCCAGTACTGCCAGGATTCCGTCCAGCGGGCCCAGTCTGCCCGGCAGAAGGAGCAGAAGGTGATTCGGCTGGGGACCAGTCCCATGACTCCGGTGGATTTCCTGCTGGATCTGTGGCCCAAGCTCCAACAGGTCAGTGCGGATATCCAGTTCCACCTGATCCCCTATGACAATACCATTGAAAGTGCCCGGGAAATCCTGAAGAACCTGGGCCAGAACATCGATGTGGTGGCCGGGGTATTTGATGAAGGGATGTTCCATCTCCATGAATATTGTACCGGGCTGGCCATCCAGAAGCAGCCCATGGAAATCTATATGCCGGTGAACCATCCTCTGACGAAAAAATCCAACCTCACCTGGAAGAAGTTGGAGGGAGAGACACTCTGTGTGATCCAGGCCGGATGGAGCAACCAGATGGACAAGCTCCGGGCGGAGATCACTCTCCGGCATCCTAGAGTGAAAATGCGGGATTTTCCTTTTTTCAATTTGGAAATCTTCAATGCCTGCGTCAACCAGGGCTGGTTGCTGGTGGGATTTCCCATCTGGGAAAACAGCCATCCGCTCCTGACCAGCCGCACCATGGACTGGGACTACGCCATGGATTACGGCATCCTGTACAATCCCCTACCCTCAGAACCGGTCCGGTATTTCCTGAAAGCCCTGAAAAAGGTGCTGGAGCTGCCGGAGTGAAGGGAAAAGGGGCTGTTACACATGCAACAGCCCCTTTTTTCATTCACACTCCAGCAGCACCTGGAGCAGCTCTTCTCGGGTGAATTTCTTCGGGCAGCCTCCGGTAAGGATGGTGGTGTCTGCTATGGCCTTCAGATCCGTGTCTTCCGGGATTCCCAGTTCTCGGAAGCTGGTGGGGAGACCGATTTCCTTGATAAAGGCGGTCAGCTGGTCCACAAAGGCACCGGCCAGTTCTTCCTGGGACTTGCCTGCCGGCTCCACACCCCATACGTTCACGGCCAGCCGGGCAAACTGTCCGGCCGCTTCTGGCAGATAGTGGCGGTACAGCACCGGATGGAGCACGGCCAGGCCTCTCCCATGATTGCAGTTGGTGTAGGCCCCCAGCTGGTGTTCCAGCATGTGGCATTGGAAGTCTCCGGCCTTGCCAATCTTCAGGATGCCGTTTTCGCCCATGGCTGCCGCCCAGAGCAGTTCGCTGCGGATCTGAGTATCCTGGGGATCCTGGAGGGTCTTCCGGATGTTCCGGATGATGTTCCGCTGACAGGCTTCGTTGATCTCATCAGAAAGATTTACCTCCCGGGGAGAACCCAGATAGGTTTCCATACAGTGGCTCAGGGAATCAAAGGCACCGGAAATCACCTGTCCTAGGGGCATGGTCAGGGTATAGGCCGGATCCAGGATGGCAAAATCATAGAAAGCTCCCCAAAGAGGAGATTTGCTCTTTTTGGCTTCGTGGGTGATCACGGCTCCGTTGTTCATTTCAGCCCCGGTGCCAAAAGCAGTGACCACAGCTCCCATGGGCAGGCATTTCCCGGGCTGCTGGTGCCAGGCATACTCATATTCCCAGATATCCTCCTCCAGCAGGGCCTGGGCGGAAATGATCTTGCAGCAGTCCAGGACGGATCCGCCTCCAACAGCCAGGATAAAGTCGATTTTTTGCTCTCGGGCCAGACGGGCGCCTTCCTGGACCTTTTCGTAGGTGGGATTGGACATGATACCGGAAAATTCAAAGACGGTTTTGCCGGCTTTTTTCAAGAGATCTGTCAGTTCCTCATAAATGCCGTTTCGTTTGATGGAACCGCCCCCATAGGCCAGCAGCACGTTGGGACCCACTTTGGCCAGCTCTGCCGGCAGGTTGGCAGGGGCGGCTCCTTTTCCAAAATATGTTTTGACAGGGCAGCTGTAAGTAAATGCTTCCATGAGAATACTTCCTTCCTTTTGACCGGCAGCAGAACTGCCGGTGTTTTTTTGATTATCCTTTACTGTACGCTCCGGCAGCAACTACCGGTCAAGGACTTTTTTGAGAAATACCAGGACTTTTTTCTGGTGAGAACCCAAAGATTTCTGCCCGTTAAACAGGGAATAGGAAAAAATTAAAAAAACTCTTGACCGGTAGTACATACCGGATGATACATTGAATACAACCTTTAAAGGAAACAGAAAAAATATTCTGCAGAACAAGGGAGTGACGGTCGATGTATACCATGAAACAGGCCTGTGAAGCTACGGGGCTTCCTTATGAAACCCTGAAATTCTACTGCAATGAGGGACTGATCCCTCATGTGAAACGGGACCGGCTGAACCGTCGGATCTTCAACGAACACGATGTGGCCTGGATCAAAAGCCTGAAATGCCTGAAGGGCTGCGGGCTCAGCATCCAGGAAATGCGGGAGTATCTGCAAATGTGTCTCCAGGGCCCGGCATCCATTCCCAAACGGAAAAAAATGCTGAAGGAAAAAAGGAAAAATCTGGAGGAAAAGATCCAGGAAATCCAGGAATCCATTGCCTACATTGACTGGAAAGAAACGTTCTATGATGATGTGCTGTCGGGGAAAAAGACCTATGTAAGCAAACCTGCTGCCGGAATATGCAGAGGACAGTGAAAAATAAAGAAAAGACAAAAAGAAGGAAACTATGATGTTCTTCAGAAAGAAAATGGTGTTGGCGGCTTTGCTGGCCATGGCTCTGGGGGTAACATCCCTGGCTTCTGCGGCTGCGGTGGACCGGCCGGTTCCCAATCCCTACGGACTGGTGTACCGGGGAGCCGTTACGAAAAATGAAGCGGGTAAGGTGAACATCCATCCCGTCCATTACAACCTGAATGGGAACCAGATTGCGGCCAATGTGTATACGCCCGCCGGCTATACCCAAGACGGGAAATATCCGGCTGTGGTGGTGGCTCATCCCAACGGGGGAGTGAAGGAACAGGTAGCCGGGCTGTATGCCCAGCGGCTGGCGGAAAACGGGTATGTGACCATTGCTGCGGACGCCACCTTCTAGGGGGCTTCCGGCGGGGAACCCCGGCACAAGGATGTGCCTTACTTTCGGACGGAAGGGTTCTTGGACGGCCAGAAGGATACCGTGAAGCAGCGTCTGAAGGTGGCTTCCGATGCCCGGCAGACCGCTTTGGAAACCGGGAAGGAACCCATTTCCGGCCATCTGGACTTTGATTCCATTACGGAAGAAAGCCTGAAGAAGATTCCCACAGACCTGTATCGGGAAGAGATGGTCTATTATGGACAGACCCACCGCCACCCCAATTCCACCTTTGACTATACCACCAGCAGCCTGACGGAATTGATGGCCTGGGATGCCACCAATCAGATCGACCTGATCAACGTGCCCCTGCTGATGATTGCCGGCAGCAAGGCAGACACCCTGTACATGACCTAGGATGCCTTCCAGAAAGTCACCGGGACCCAGGACAAGGAACTGTTTGAGATTCCCGGAGCCACCCACATCCAGATCTATTATGTGCCCAGCTATGTAAACCAGGCCGTGAACAAACTGGTGGGCTTCTACGGACGGACTCTCTGATCCATTGCCTATGAAAGAAAGGACGGAGGGAAGATGATGAAAAGACTGATGGGGATGGCAGCGGTCCTGGCGGCCCTGACTGACGGAAAAAAGGTCCCGGTGGTGAATGTGACTTTTTATAAAGGTGCCCACACCTACTGGCACCGTCATTACGGAACCTGCCAGATCCTTGTGGGAGCGTCCGGCCACGGATATTATTAGAATTTGGGGGCAGGCCCCTCAGAAACTGGAACCGGGCCAGACGGTGACCATCCCGGAAGGGGTGAAGCACTGGCACGGAGCAGCTCCCGGCCAGATGTTCCAGCACGTGGTGGTCATGGAACCCGGTTCCCACACCACGGAATGGCTGGAACCGGTGGATGATGCGTTGTACCAGTCTCTGGACTGAAACAAAAGAACCGGCACAGCAGAGAATAAGGAGGAAAACGATTCATGTTGGTTTTTCAGCAAATGGTGATATTCGTATTGTTGATGCTGGTAGGGGCAGGGGCGCGGAAAAAGAAGATCCTTACCGATGAAAATCAGCCCCAGATTACCCAGTTGGTGCTGAACATTGCCTATCCGGCCATCATCCTGTCTGGAGTGACCGGGGATGGTCCCCATATTGCGGGACAGGAACTGCTTTCGGCAGGGAGAGTGATCCTGGCCATGCTGGCGGTGCTGCTGCTGGTGGCCCGGCTGCTGCCCAAACTGCTGGGCTATCCGGCCAGTCAGCAGGGCATGGTCAATGTGATGACTGTTTTCACCAACATCGGTTTCATGGGGGTGCCCATGATTGACGGGATTTACGGGAAAGACACCCTGATCTATATGACCCTGCTACTGATCCCTTTCAATCTGCTGTTCTTTTCCTATGTCATGCAGACTATCAAGGGCGGGGGCAGCCAGGCGGAACCGTTCCGGCTGAAAAGCCTGCTGAACCGGGGGATGATTTCCTGTGTTCTGGCCCTGACCACCGCCGCGGCTGTGGTGACCATGCCTCTGGTGGCCTTGGCCACCGGGCTGGGCTGAGAGAAAGGAGAAGCACCATGGAAGGAGTGTGGAAAAACGGCTGTGCCGGGAGCCCCGGAATGGAACCCCTTTACCGACCGGGAAGGGGCAGTCATGGTCTTTGATAAAAAGATCCGGCTGGAACAGGCTCCTGACCGGGAGCTGCTGGAACTGCTGGACCCCGGATATCAGGACAGCCTGAAAAGACATTGACCGGTTGCAGTTACCGGATTTTACACTGATTATAATATTGATAACAGAATTTTCTGCAGAGAAAGGATGGAGATAGGGATGAAAATCAACAGAATGCTGACGGCCGCGGTGCTGTTGGGACTTCTCCAGAGTTCCGCCGTATTTGCCATGAAACCGGTGACCCTTGTGGATCAGGGTAGCTTTGCTGCGGGGGGCAAGGTAATCACCGCTCCCGGCAAACTCAATGTGAATGCGGATCCCAAAGCCATGGGCGGACAGACCCTTCACGGGGACCATGCCTATGTGTTCTATCAGAAACCGGCGAAAGCCCATAGGAACGCTCTGGTGTTCCTCCACGGGTACGGCCAGTCTGCCAAGACCTGGGAAAGCACACCGGACGGCCGGGATGGCTTCCAGAATATTTTCCTGGAAAAAGGCTACAGCACCTATCTGCTGGATGAACCCAGAAGAGGCCGGGCCGGACGGTCCACCGTGCCGGTGACCATTTCCGCCACTCCGGACGACCAGCTGTGGTTCGACAACTTCCGTATGGGACAGTGGCCGGAAATCTATCCCAATGCCGCCATCCCCCATACCCAGGAATACCTGGACCAGTTCTTCCGGACCATGACCCCGGATACCGGTTCCTTTGATCTCCAGCTGGTGGCTGACGGCGTCACGGCCGCTTTTGAAAAAGCCGGAGACGGGGTACTGGTCACTCATTCCGCCGGAGGCGGGCCGGGCTGGCTGGCAGCGGCCCAGTCTCCTCATGTAAAGGGCGTCATCGCCCTGGAATCGGGCACGTTCCCCTTCCCGGAAGGGGAAGTGCCTCCGGTGGAGGAAACCACCAGCCCCTGGCCAGCCAAAGGGATGGCCGTCAGCCGGGAGGATTTCCAGAAGCTGCTGAAGATCCCCATGGTGGTCTATTTCGGTGACAACATCACCGGCGGGGACAAGCCCCTGGCCAACTGGGGCTTTGACAACTGGAGAGTCCGGCTGAACCTGGCCCGGAAATGGGAACAGGTCATGAAGAAATACGGCGGGGACGCTCAGGTGATCCTGCTGCCGGACAAAGGCATCAAAGGCAATACCCATTTCATGATGTCCGACCTGAACAACGGGCAGGTGGCCGATGAAATGGAACGGTGGATGAAGGAAAAAGGCCTGGCCAAATGAGAGAAGAACAATGGTGAAATCCTGGAGAATGAAAAAAGTCCTGACGGCGCTGACCCTGGCGGCAGGGATGGCCTCCTTCGGGCTGGGAACCCTGCCGGATGCGGCAGCCGCGGGCAAACCGCCTCTGGTGGTGGCGGAACAGGGCAGCTTTACCATAGAGGGGAAGACCCGGCCTCACGGGGGAACCTTTTCTGCGGCCCGGTTCCTGGAACCTGAGGGACAGACTGCTTACGGAGACCATGCCTACGTGGAATACCAGAAACCGGTGAACCCCCGGAAATATCCGCTGGTATTCCAGCATGGCGGGGCTCAGACCAAACGGACCTGGGAAACCACCCCGGACGGCCGGGAAGGATTCCAAACCCTTTTCCTGCGGAAGGGCTACAGCACCTACATCCTGGATCAGCCCCGGATCGGGGAAGCCGGTCTGGCACTCCAGGCGGACAGCGGAAAGAACCCCTATGCGGCCAACCCCATGTATGCGGATCACACTATGTACATGCTCTGCCGGATTGGAACCTTCCAGGACGGGAAGCCGGTACCCTACGGGGATACAGCCTTCCCCACGGATCTGGAAAGTCTGAATCAGTTCCAGTGGACCTGGACTCCCTATACCGGGCAGCTGGATGATGATGTGAGTGCCGATGCCCTTGCGGCCCTTTTCGAAAAGGTGGGGCCCGCCATCCTGGTGACCCATTCCATGGGAGGCACCGTAGGCTGGAGGACCCCGTTCCAGACGGACAAGGTGAAAGCCATTGTGGCTTTTGAACCGGGAGGCAGTCCCTTCCTGTTCCCGGAAGGCGAAGTCCCTGAGGCCGCAGTGCCGGTCTATGCGCCGGTCCAGGCCACGGCCAAAGGTGTACCTCTGGATGATTTCCTGAAACTGACCCGGGTACCTATGGTGCTGTTCTACGGGGATCATATTGCCGATGCTCCCACCAGCGATGTGGGACCTGACAAGTGGCGCAGCGAACTGGATATGGTCCGGAAATTTGTGGCGGCGGTGAACCGGCACGGAGGAGATGCCACCCTGATCCATCTGCCGGATCTGGGCATCAAAGGCAACACCCATTTTCTCATGTCCGACCGGAACAATGTCCAGGTGGCGGAACAAATGGAAAAATGGCTGGAAGCCAAAGGGCTGGCCAAATAAGGAGAGACCTATGGAAAACAGAAATCTGCTGAAGGCCATGGCCATCGGCCTGGCCATGTTCGGAGCCGTGGGCGGCAACGGGGCAGCCCTGGCTTCTGCCAGTACCCGGGATGGGTATGACCGGGCGGATACGGCCCGGAAAACCTATACCCGGATGATGGGCAAACAGGAAATCGGACTGGAAAAAACAGATCCGGAACTGGATGCCATGATGAAGAAATACATTTACGGGGACATTGCCCGGCAGGCCAAACTATCCTCCCGGGATCAGCATCTGATCACCCTGGCGGTGCTGGTGACCCAGCAGAATCAGACCCTGCTGGGGAAGAACGTCCAGGGGGCTCTCCAGGACGGTGTAAAGCCTCTGGAAATCCGGGAAACCATGTACCAGCTGGCTCCCTATATCGGGTTCGGCCGGGTGGCGGACGCCATGGGAACGGTGAACGGGGTATTCCGGAAAAACGGCGTATCCCTGCCTCTCCCAGCCGACGGGATCACCACCGATGCTGACCGGTTCGAAAAAGGGCTGGCTTTCCAGGTGGGGACCTATGGGGAACGGATCAACCAGATGCGGGCGAATACCCTGGAAGAGCAGAAGCACCTTCAAGATGACTTGTCTGCTTTCTGCTTCGGAGATATCTATACTCGGAAGACCTTGGATCTGAAGACCCGGGAAATGATCACCGTGGCGGCCATAGGCACCATGGGTACTGGGGAACCCCAGTTCACTTCTCACGTGAGAGGCCTCTTGGCTGCCGGAGCTACCCGAGAAGAAGCCATCGGCGTCATTACAGTGATGAATCCCTATATCGGATTTCCCCGGACCCTGAACTGTCTGAAGAATGCCAATGGGGTGTTTAGTGGTAAATAAAAGAGGCTGTGAAGAAAATCCATTTCTTCACAGCCTCTTTTGGTCGCGAGTCGTGAGCCGCGGCCCGTGACCGGGGTGTGAATCTTTTCACACCCTTTTTTTAGTCTTCCTTCTTCAAAAATCCGGGAGTGGTCAGATACCGGTCTCCGTTGTCCGGCAACAGCACCACCAGAGTCTTTCCCTTGTTTTCCGGTCGTTTGGCCACTTCTACGGCAGCATACAGGGCAGCCCCGCCGGAAATCCCGATTAGGAACCCTTCGTGATGGATGAAGTCCCGTGCGGTTTCGTAAGCTTGGTCCGTAGTGGAAGTGAGGATCTCATCGTAGATCTTGGTGTTCAGGGTCTTGGGCAGGAAGTTGGTGCCGATGCCCTGGATCTTGTGGGGACCGGGTTTGCCCTGGCTCAGGAGGGGAGAATCCGCCGGTTCCACAGCCACCACTTTTACAGATGGCTTCTTTTCCTTCAAATATTCACCTACACCGGTCAAGGTGCCGCCGGTGCCCACCCCGGCTACGAAAATATCTACGGCACCATCGGTGTCTTCATAGATTTCCGGGCCCGTGGTGGCTTTGTGGGCCGCCGGGTTGGCCGGATTGTCGAACTGTTCCGGGATGAAGCTGCCAGGGATGGAGGCAGCCAGTTCTTTGGCCTTTTCTACAGAACCGGCAATGCCTTTCTTGGCTTCCGTCAGCACCACTTCTGCTCCGTAGGCGGCAATCATGTTCCGCCGTTCGATGGACATGGTTTCCGGCATTACCATGATGGCCCGGTAGCCTTTCATGGCTGCTACAGCTGCCAGGCCAATGCCCGTGTTGCCGCTGGTGGGCTCGATGATGACGCCGCCTTTTTTCAGCACGCCCCGTTTTTCCGCATCTTCGATCATGGCCTTGGCGATCCGGTCCTTGGCAGAACCCGCCGGGTTGAAGCTTTCCAGCTTCACAAGCAGACGGGCCTGGAGACCTTTATCAGCACCGAATTTTACCGGTTCCAGCAGAGGGGTGTGGCCAATCAGATCCAATACACTTGTATAAATTTTAGACATAATGATCTCTCCTTTGATTCCATAAATTTAAAGCCTGTCAATCAACAGCTGCTTTCTCAACTTGCTCTCCAGGGAACTTCAACATCGGGGTCCCTGGGGCTTTTTCCACCAATTTTGCGGCAAAGTGAAAACCTCCTTTTCCAAGGAAAATACTAGGATATCCGTCTCGAAAAAAAGTACCGGAGCACTTTTTTTCGGAAGTTGGCTGAATGATCAGCGGAAATTGACAACCTGTTTCAGGGCTGGGCCTTCCTGCTGGGCCCGCAGGTCGCTGACCTGCCGTTTTAGCAGGGCTACTTGCTTTTCCAGGGCGGCGATTTGGTCTTCGATAGGGTCCGGCAGCCGGTTGTGGTTCAGGTCCACATCCCGTTCGGAATGGGCCGGGGCCACCCGCACGCCTTTCCGGGCTACCACATGGCCTGGGATGCCTACCACAGTGGCATAGGGAGGGACTTCTTTCAGCACTACGCTGCCAGCACCGATCTTGGCTCCTTCTCCCACCGTAAAAGAACCCAGGACTTTGGCACCGCAGGCCACCACCACATAGTCTCCGATGGTGGGGTGCCGCTTCCCTTTTTCTTTTCCGGTGCCGCCCAGGGTCACTCCCTGGTAAAGGGAAACATTATTGCCGATGATGGTGGTTTCCCCGATGACAATGCCGGAACCATGATCGATGAAGAGTCCTTCCCCAATCTGAGCACCGGGATGGATCTCGATACCAGTCAGGAGCCGGGCCAGAGTGGAAATGAGCCGAGCCGTGACGAACCAGGATCTTTGATAAAAGAAATGGGAAATCCGATAGGCCCAGATGGCGTGGAGTCCGGAATAGCAAAGCAGGACTTCCAGGGTATTCTTTACGGCCGGATCCCGTTGTTTGATGACTCGGATATCATTGCGCATGGATGCAAACATAAGTCTTTCCTCCCCTTTGGACACAAAAAAAGACCGCCTCCTCACAGAGGCGATCTTCTCGCGGTTCCACTCTGATTGCAGCTGGATCCCAGCTGCCACTCATACCGATAACGGCGGCTCCCCGGAAGACCCTACTTTTTGTTCAGGCCTTCGGCTCCCAAAGGCATTCCATCTCCTCAAGCTTCGGCGCAAACTTTCAGCCGGTGATTCGCGCTCTCTGTGTCACTTTTTGAAGTGTACTTGTTTTGGTCATTGCCTTACGATTTTCAACGTTGCCTGTATAGTAATCTTTTTCGATACACTTGTCAAGAGGAATTTCTAAAAAATTTAAAGTCCGGGGATTGCAGGGAGATACGGCGGATGGTATCATAAGGCTTACATGAAGAAAGAGGGATTGTTTTATGGACGGAAAACAAAAGAGGACAGAAAAGTCCCAGAACCACAGAAGAAAAGGAATTATGCTGGGGGTCTGTACCCTGATTTTCCTGGGCATTCTGCTCACAGGCTGCTTTGCCCTGGGCTACAAGGGAGTGGGCGCACCGGGACCTACCGTTCCGGTGAAGAAACCGGAACCCAGACAGACGGAAACCGTGAAAAAAGAGGCTTCCGGACTGCCGGAACAAAAAGAAACTCCGGTGGAAAGCTTCCAAAAAAAGCATGAAAATCCCCAGCAGACCGCACCCCAGCCTGCAGCAGTGCAGCCTCTGGAACAGGGAAAGAAATATTCCATCCTGATCGATAAAAGTGATCATAAACTGTATGTGAAGGACGGAGATACAGTAGTCCGGACCTGGGGCTGTGCCATCGGGAAAGGCGGCCTGGGACAGAAGGAACGGCGGGGAGACAATATGACGCCTGTAGGGACCTTTGCCATTGACGAAATCGATGACGCTTCCGGCTGGACCCATGATTTCGGAGACGGCAACGGAGAGATCCAGGGAGCGTACGGGCCTTGGTTCCTGAGCCTGGATACGGAAGACCTGAGCCAGGGCAATTGGGATGGCATCGGGATCCACGGGACCCATGACCCAGCTTCTATTGGCACGGATGCTTCGGAAGGCTGCGTCCGTTTGGACAACAGCCATCTCCGGGAACTGGAAAAGGTGGCCTATGTGGGGATGCCGGTGACTATCCAAGATTAAAAAAAGATATTCAGTGGCTGTCCATCTGCAAAGACGCAATGATCCTTCCAAGTCCGTAAAGTTTTACTGACTTGGAATGGATTTTATTTTTTTGTTTGAAGCAGGGACGCGTAAGGGAAATGTAAAATATTTAATAACTATTATTGAAAAGGCAAAAATCAACGCTGTATCCAGCTTTCTGAAAAATAAAAAATAGTTGACAAAAACCATTTAAAAAGCTATATTAATTATAGTAATAATTATCAAAAAGTGTAATTAAAATAAGGGAACGGAGGTGTTGATTACGTTAACTGCTGCAGAACTGGCGAAATTGCTCCGGGACAACGGCTGCAAAGTAACGCCTCAGAGACTGGCTGTCTATGATATGCTGGCCCATACAACGGAACATCCTACGGCAGAGATGATCTATAACAAAGTGAAGGAGAAATATCCTACCATGAGCTTTGCGACGGTCTATAAATCCGTGGAAATCTTCAGCAAGCTGCATGTGATCCAGGTGCTGAACACCGGGGAGGACAGCTTCCGGTATGATGCAAACGTGATGGAACATCCGCATATCCGCTGCATGAAATGCGGGAAGGTCTGTGATGTGCCCCATCTGGATGCCAAAGCCATTGAGGATATGGTGGCAAAGGAAACGGGCTTCACTGTCCAGGGCCATCAGTTTTACTTCTATGGCTTATGTGCGGACTGCCAGCCTGAGAAGAACTGAATTTCAGAGGAAAAAATGCCGGACTCCTGAGAGTTCGGTGTTTTTTTACATTTCTTTCAGGGTTTTTGCTATAATAGTAAGTATAATAGCGGGGTATGAGAAGGGCGCCCCGACATTTTTGTATAGAACGGTGTTGCCATGACGATGACTGATTTTGAAGTGGATGTACTGGCCAGCGGGAGCAGGGGGAATTCCACCCTGATCCGGGCCGGCCAGACGGCGATCCTGATCGATGCAGGGATTTCTTGCCGGCGGATTGTCCAGGGACTGAAGGATTGTGGCTTGGAACCGGAGGACCTCAGCGGGGTATTCCTGACCCATGAACACCGGGACCATATTGCCGGATTGGATGTATTTGCCCGGCATTACAGTACGGTCCCGATCTTTGCCAATGAAAGGACTTGGGCCCAGCTCCCTGTAAGACGGCTGCTGCCCCGGCCTCAGGTGCGGGTGATTCCCCGGAGCTGCAGCATGGGGAACCTGCGGATCGAACCGTTCCGGATCCCTCATGACGCAGCCGATCCGGTGGGGTATGAAATCTTCCATGGAGACGAAAAATGCACCTATCTGACGGACTGCGGGATCATCACAAAAACCGTGGAATTGGCGGCAGAAGGTGCAGCGGTCATGGTCCTGGAAGCCAATCATGATGAGGACATGCTGCGCCACGGTCCTTATCCACCGGCCCTGCAGAAGCGGATCTTGGGGAAAGAAGGCCATTTGTCCAACCGGACGGCGGGACAGTTCCTCACTTCCCTGGCGGAACCGCCGGCAGAAGTGTTCCTGGCCCATCTCAGTGAAAAGAACAATACGCCGGATATTGCGTACCAGACTGTGCGGGATGTGCTCCGGGAGTGTCCCCGTACCAGGGAAATCCAGCTGTATGTAGCCCAGCAGCAGGAAATGGTCAGCAATGTCCGCTGAAGAGGAGTGGAATCATGAAACATACCATTACGAAGAAAACCTTGAGCATGCTGGTGGCTCTTTCTCTCAGCGCCAGCTTCCTGACGGCTGGGTGCGGCCTGGCCAGCAACAAGCCAGCCAGTAAGACCGAAACGAAGCCGGCTGTGTCCACCCAGGAACAGCAGACCAAGAAAGCTGAAGCCAGCATGAGTGCGGCCCGGAATACCCCCATCGTCCAGGCTGCCAAGAAAGTGGGACCGGCTGTGGTAGGGATCACCAACAAGGCACTGGTCCGGGATTATTTCAATCGGACCCAGCTGGTGGAACAGGGCAGCGGATCCGGGGTCATCTACAGCAAGGATGGCCTCATTGCCACCAATAACCATGTGGTGGCTGGGGCCCAGGAAATCGTGGTGAGCCTGCCTGACGGAAAGACCTACAACGGGAAGGTGCTGGGGACGGACCCCAATACGGATCTGGCGGTGGTGAAAATCGATGCGGATGAGGACCTGCCGGTGGCGGAATTCGGGGATTCTGACTCCCTGATGGTGGGCGAACCGGCCATTGCCATCGGGAACCCGCTGGGCATGGAATTTCGGGGCAGTGTGACCGCAGGGGTCATCAGCGCCCTGAACCGTTCCCTGGATATGGGGGAACGGCGCTTCCGGCTGATCCAGACCGACGCCGCCATCAATCCGGGGAATTCCGGCGGGGCCTTGGTGAATGCGGACGGCCAGGTCATCGGCATCAACAGCGCTAAAATCGCCGCTTCCGGCGTGGAGGGCATCGGATTTGCCATTCCTATCAATGAGGCCAAGCCCATCTTGAAGGAATTGGCGGAAAAAGGACGGGTGGTCTGTCCCTATCTGGGGGTCAGCCTGTTGGATCAAACCCTGGCGCAGCGTCTGGGCTTTGATCTGGACCTGAGAGGAGGGCTGTTCGTCGTAAAGATGTTTCAAGACGGCCCTGCATATCGTGGAGGCATTCGGCCAAATGATATTATCGTTAAGTTCAATGGTGCTAAGGTGGATTCTGTAGCTGCCCTGCGGGACGCTTTGGGCAAATGCCAGGTGGGGCAGCAGGTGCCTGTGACCATCCTCCGGGGGGACGAAGAGGTCAATAAGATCGTGACCCTGACGGAAATGCCCCAGCAGAACAGCCAGCAATGATTCGGATCACGCTGGCCTGCGCAGGCAAACTGAAAGAAAATTATCTCCGGGAGGCGGAACAGGAGTTCACCAAACGGCTGGGTGCCTACTGCCAGCTGGAAACCCGCTGCATCCCGGAGGAGAAGATGCCGGAGAATCCGTCTCCGGCGGTGAAGGAACAGGTGCTGGAGAAGGAAACGGAACGGATCTTGAAACTGATCTCAGAACACAGTTTTGTGGTCCTCCTGGACCTTCGGGGGAAGGAAATCTCGTCTCCCCAGCTGGCGGAAAAAATGGAACAGTGGATGGTGGAAGGGGTCAGCCATCTGACCTTTGTGATTGGGGGACCTTTTGGCTACACGGATGCCCTGCGGAAGCGGGCAGATTTCCGGTGGAGCTTCTCACCCCTCACCTTCACCCACCAGATGATCCGGATCCTGCTTTTGGAGCAGATCTACCGGGCCTTCAAGATCATGCGGAAAGAAAAATACCATCACTGAAAAAGACCGGACTGGAACCTGCAGGTTGTGCGGAACCCGAGAGGGACCAGCCCGGCTTTTTGGAAAACAACGGACGGCGGGGTGCTCCCGGATGTCCAGTAAGGGGAGAGAAAAAATGGAAAAGGTAAAAGTGTATTTTACGGATTTTCGCTGTCCGGTAGGCACCAGCGCCCTGGACAAGCTCCAGCGGCTGTGTAAGGCGGCCCATATGGGAGATATCGACTTCCAGGGGAAATTCACGGCCATCAAGATGCATTTCGGGGAACTGGGGAACTTGGCTACCATCCGGCCTCAGTATGTAAAAGCTGTAGCAGACCTGGTAAAAGAATGGGGCGGCAAACCCTTCCTTACCGACTGCAACACCCTGTATCCCGGCAGCCGGAAGAACGCTCTGGATCATCTGGATTGTGCAGCCCTCAATGGGTACAACACCATTACCACTGGGTGCCAGGTGATCATCGGGGATGGACTGCGGGGCACTGATGAAGTGGAAGTACCGGTTCCCGGAGGGGAGTACATCCAGAAGGCCAAAATCGGCCGCGCCGTCATGGATGCGGATGTATTCATCAGCCTGGCCCATTTCAAAGGCCATGAAGCCACTGGGTTCGGCGGAGCGGTGAAGAACGTGGGCATGGGCTGCGGCAGCCGGGCCGGGAAGATGGAACAGCATTCTTCCGGGAAACCCAAGGTGGATGAAAAGCTTTGCCGGGGCTGTGGCCGCTGTGCCAAAGAATGCGGCAGTGACGCCATTTCTTACATTGATCACAAAGCCCACATCGATGAAGAAAAATGCGCCGGCTGCGGCCGCTGCATCGGTGCCTGTGGGTTCGATGCCATCCAGAGCGTCCAGTGGGATGCCAACGAGCTGTTGGACCGGAAAATGGCGGAATATGCCTTGGCAGTGGTCCATGGCCGTCCCTGCTTCTACATCAATATGGTGATGGACATTTCTCCCAACTGTGACTGCCACGGGGAAAACGACGCCCCCATCCTGCCCAATATCGGTATGTTCGCTTCCTTTGATCCCATCGCCCTGGACCAGGCCTGTGCCGATGCCTGCCAGAAGGCACAGCCTTTGCCTAACAGCCAGCTGGCGGACCATCTGGCCCGGAAGGGCTGGGAATGCCATCACGATCATTTCCTAGACAGCAATCCCCGGGTAGACTGGGCCACTACCTTGGAACACGGAGAAAAGATCGGGCTGGGGACAAGAGCGTATGAATTGGTGAAATTGAAGTAAGAAAAGGGGGTGGAACAGATGGCACTTTTTGCGTTGGGGGATCTTCATCTGGCTTTTCAGCGGCCGGAGAAATCCATGGACGCCATGGGGCCCATCTGGGTCCGCCACGAAGAAAAAATCTGGAAAAACTGCCAGGATCTGATCAAACCGGAGGACACCCTGGTGCTGGTAGGGGATCATTCCTGGGGCCGGAAATTGTTCCAGTGCCGGGAGGATCTGGCTTTCATCGCCCGTCTTCCAGGCCGGAAGATCCTCGTCCGGGGAAATCATGATATGTTCTGGGAAGCCCAGAAAACAGATGTGCTGAATACGGAATATGCCGGGAAACTGTTCTTCCTCCAGAATAATTTTGCGGCTTATGGAGAGTATGCCCTGGTAGGGACCAAAGGCTTCACTTTCGAAGGGCCTTTCCTGATCAACCGTTTTACCGGAGAAGTGTTGAGCTGGGACCAGGATGCGGAAAAACATGCTCAGAAACTGGTACGGCGGGAAGCCATCCGGTTGGAAGATTCTTTCCGGCAGGCTTGGGAAGCGGGTTACCGGAAGTTCCTGGTGTTCCTTCACTATCCGCCCACCAATATCCTGGAAGAGGACAGCGTCTTTACCCGGATGGCGGAGAAATACGGAGCGGAACAGGTGATCTATGCCCACTGCCATGGGAAGAATCAGTTCCAGGACAGTATCCTGGGTTTCCACAATGGAATCCGGTATCGGCTGGTCTCTGGAGACTACTTGGACTTCCGGCCGGAAAAAATCTTGGATTGAAAACTGTTTTTAAGAGGAAAACAAAAAATGGGGATGTGAAAATATAAAGGATCATTTTTTCACATCCCCGTTTTTTATACTTCTAATGGCAAAAATAATTTGCAATATTAAATTTACTATTGCTTTTCAGTTGCCGTAAATTTGGATATAGTAGGATTGTAAACAAAAAGATAAAATTTGCGGAGCGCGCAGCAAATTTTACTGAATACAATAAGGAATCTGGTAATGGAACAAGGAGGAGGACATATGCAGAAACAGGCACTGGAAGGTGTGCGGGTACTGGATATCGCCACGGTCATTGCTGCTCCCTGGGCAGCAGGGCTTTTGGCAGATTTTGGGGCAGAAGTCATTAAAGTGGAGATGACGGGACGGGGAGATGCGTTCCGGGCCATGGGGCCTTTGAAGGATGGGAAGAGCATCCGCTGGCCCAGTATGGGAAGAAATAAAAAAAGCGTGACCCTGGATTTCCACTACGAAGAAGGGAAACAGCTTTTCCTGGATCTGGTCAAAAAAAGCGACGTGGTCATTGAAAATTTCAAGACAGGGACCCTTGAAAAATGGGGGGTCGGTGTAGAGAAAATGCGGGAAGTCAACCCGGATATCATCGTGACCCATGTAACAGGCTACGGCCAGACCGGACCCTACAGAAAATTGGCCGGGTTGGGAACCCCGCTGCAGGCATTTTCCGGTTACACCTATATGCAGGGATATCCGGACCGCCCTCCTGTCAGCCCTCCCTTTGCGCTGGCGGATTATGTGGCCGGACTCTATGCGGCGTTTGGAACCATGATGGCCTTGTATCACCGGGATGCCTTAAAAGGCAAACCCCAAGAAATCGATGTGAGCCTCTATGAAGGGATCTTCCGTATGGAAGAAGCCATGATTGCCGAATATGATCTGCTGGGAAAAATCAGACAGCGCAGTCCCATGCCTAGCGGCGCTTCCTGCCCCATCGGGACCTTTGAGACGAAGGACAACAAATACGCCATCATCGTCTGCAGTACGAATCCGGTGTTTGAACATCTTTGCGATGCCATGGAAAAACGGGAAGAATGGCTTCCCAAATATGCCCTGGCCAAAGACCGGCTGGCCGATCCTAAACCCATTATGGATGCAGTGACCAATTGGGTCAAAACCCATACTTTCGATGAACTGAAAGACAAATGCGGCAAAGCTGGAGTTCCCATTTCTTCCATTTACAATATCAAAGACTGCTTCGAAGATCCTCAGTATCAGGCAAGACATGATATCGTGGAAGTTCCCTGCGAAGAATTCGGCCATGTAAAGATGCCGGGCATTGTACCGGTACTGAGCGAAACACCGGGCAGCATCCGGTGGCCAGGACAGAAACTGGGTTCGGCCAATGAGGAAGTATACGGGAAATTGCTGGGGCTCAGTGAAGAAAAACTGCAGGAACTGAAGGACAAGAAGATTATCTAATGAGCATAAAAGAGGGGAAAATGAGCCAACTAGATTATTTAATCCAAGGCGGCCGTGTTATTGACACGACCCGGAATATTGATGAAATCCAGGACATTGGTATCCAAGACGGGAAAATTACAGCTGTACAGGGAAAGGATGCCAAAGAAATAATCGACGCCAGTGGGTGCATAGTCACCCCTGGGTTGATTGATTTCCATTGTCATATTGGATCTAAAATCTCAGATTTGGGACTTGTAGGAGAAGCAACTTATTTTCCTACTGGTGTTACGACTGTAGTTGATGCTGGAACATCGGGTACGGCAAATTACGAGGCTTTTCGGGCTTTTACGTTATCAAGCAGACTGCGAGTGAAAGCTTTTTTGAATGTATCTCCCACTGGCTTGAGCACGACTGCGTATCATGAAAATCTTGACCCGGGTAAATTTCAGATCTCTAAAATTATGTCTTTTTTAAGTAAATATGGAGATCAATTACTCGGTTTGAAAGTAAGACAGAGCACGGAATTGGTTGAGGGCAGAGGATTAGAGCCTATGAAGGCAATGCTCCAAATCGCAGAAAAAATGCATTGTCCAGTCGTGGTCCATACCACGAATCCACCGGTTCCAGTAGAACAGATTGCCCAGCTATTACGGCCAGGGGATGTGTATGCGCACGTATATCAAGGCAAAGGAGAATGTGTAGTACGTGATGGAAAAGTTGTTCCTGAAATAATCGAGCATCAAAAACGAGGAATTATTTTTGATGCAGCCAATGGTGTAAACCATTTTAGCCTCAAAGTAGCAAAAACTTGCCTGTTACAAGGCTTTTTACCAGATATTATTAGCACCGACCTAACGACTAAAAGCGTATATGCACCCGGAAAAGTGTTTTCCCTTCCTTACATTATGTCGAAATATCTTGCATTAGGTCTATCCTTCCCCCAAATCATCCGTAGAGTAACAACAAATCCGGCACGGTTCTTAAAAGAAGGACTAAACCTTGGAAGCTTGGAGGAAGGGACATGTACTGACATTGCAATTCATCGTATCATCCCGCATTCGGTCTATTTTAGTGATTTTGAAGGGGAAAAAATAAACGGAGAAGAATTAATTCGTACAGAACTTACTATGCGGGATGGGAAAGTGGTCTATCGACAAATAGACTTTTAAATTAAGCAAAATTTTAGCGGAAAGGAAGCGAAAATATGTCCAGCCCGGATAAAAATGAAAAGTCATTGTTGAAAAAATTTCCACATATCCATGAATATCTTATAGTCATTGCTATCTTGTTACTGGCTTGTATTTTTACTTATGTGATTCCGGCCGGGGAATACAGCAGAATCATCAATGCTGCGGGCAAGAAGGTTGTTGATCCCAATGGGTTCCATTTTATAAAAAATACTCCAGTAAATCCTATCTATATGCTGAATTTGATTTACAGAGGATTTGTAAAACAGGCAAAATTAATTTTTACCATGTTCTTCATTGCCGGCGGCGTACAGATGATTATCGATACAGAGTCCATCCATGCTTTGATGAGAGTCTTGGCAACGAAATTCAGCAAGACACCAAGGATGACCATCATTATCATGATGATAGCTTTTGGGATTATGAGTGTTCCTATCCAGATGAATTATTTTATTCCCTTTAGCACAGTTGTATTAATGTTATGCTTAATGATGGGATATGATGCAATAACAGCAGCTGCCGTTATTATAACATCTTCTTCTTTTGGCTCAAGTTGTGGAATGCTCAACATCAGTACTACAGCAATTGCCAATGAGATGGCCGGTCTGCCATTATATCATGGCATGGGATTTCGCTGGGTTGGTTTTGTTATTATTTTGGTTTTAACAATATGGTTTGTATGTAGATATGCTGAAAAAGTAAGGATTTCTCCTGAAAAGAGTTATTGTTACGGAATCCCTAATATTGTAGAACCAGGTGATCCGGAAAAACTTCCTTTGATGAATAAAAACCATGTATTGGTTTTAATGGCTTTGACCATTGGAGTCATAACATTGATCATTGGCTGTTCTAATTGGAAATGGAGTTATGAAGAAACGGGCGTATGTTTTTTAGCCACAGGTATTATTGCGTCTATCATCGGCAAGAAAAAACCAAATCAAATGTGTGTAAGTTTTGTAGCTGGCTGCAAAACTATTATTGGCGCCTGCATAATGATTGGGATTGCAAGATCAGTCGCAATAGCCATGAGTGCTGGACATGTGCTAGATACCGTAGTGTATTATATAGCCGGTCTTTTAGGCTATTTTCCACCCTTGCTTCAAGCTCCAATGATGTTTTGGGCTCATACTGTTATTAACTTTTTCGTTACGTCTGGATCCGGACAGGCTAATGTTACAATGCCTGTATTTTTACCCGTGGCAGATTTGATTGGAATGAGTGCAGAAACTGCTATTCTTGCACTGAATTATGGAGATGGACTTAGCAATTATATTTATCCTCATTCTTCAAGCCTGATGGCCTTTTTAGCTGCTTGTGGAGTAGGATATGGAACATGGATGAAATTTATGGGGAAGCTATTTGGACTTTGGTTACTTTTTGCAACCTTGTTCATGATGCTGGCTGTTGTAGTAGGGTATCAATAAGTTCCAGAAAGAAGGAGAAAAGATGACTTTAACATATCCAAAACAAATCCGCCTGTGTGAAGTGGGGCTTCGGGATGGACTCCAAAATGAGAAAAAAATGATGACCACGGAACAAAAGATCAGCTATGTGAATGGGCTGACGGCTGCTGGCTTCCCGGTCATCGAGGTGGGGAGCTTCGTCAGCCCTAAAGCTGTGCCCCAGGTGGCAGATACGGATGCAGTGTTCCAGGGAATCAATCAAAAACCAGGGGTGGAATACCGGGCCCTGATTGCCAACTTGAAAGGGGTGGAGCGGGCCATCGCCTGTGGCTGCAAAAAGGTGAAGCTCAATGTTTCTGCCTCCGTTGCCCATAATCTGGCCAACTTGAATTGCACCCCCGCTGAAAGTGTCGCCCGCTTCGCTGCCTGTGTGGAACGGGCAAAAGATGCCGGGATTGCAATTTCTGGATCCATTTCCATGGCCTTTGGATCTCCCTGGGACAAGGAAATCCCGGTCAGCGTGGTGTGCAAGATCATCGAAGCATATCGGGAAGTGGGCATCTGGGAAATCAGTCTGTCCGATGCTTCCGGCATGGCCTACCCCTCCCAGGTGGCCGATATTTGCCGGACTGTGAAGGAAAAATATCCGGATTGTACCTGGTGGCTCCATTTCCACAATACCCGCGGCTTGGGAATCGCCAATATCCTGGCCGGACTCAGCGAAGGGTTCACCCAGTTTGATACCAGTTTCGCCGGGACGGGAGGATGTCCTTTTGTGCCGGGAGCAGCCGGAAATGTATCCAGTGAAGATGTGGTCCATATGTGCGAAGAAATGGGAATCGCCACGGGCATTGACCTGGATCAGCTGATGGAGATCAGCCGTCATGTGGCTGAGTTTTTGGGCCATTCCACGGACAGTTATCTGCTCCGAGCCGGGAAAGCTAGCGAGTTGATCCTGGATGTGCCCACCCGGCAGGGGAAGAATCATACCCAAAAATAACCAAGTATGACCTGGCTGTTTTTCACCAGGAAGCTATATGTTTGATTTAGAAGTATTGTAGGAGGAATGGCCAATGAAGGTTTTGTGTTATGGTGTACGAGACGTGGAACAGCCCATTTTTGAGTCTTGTAACAAGAACTTCAGCTATGATCTGGAACTCGTTCCTGATTATTTGAATACGAAAGAATCTGCTGAAATGGCCAAAGGGTTCGATGCTGTGCTACTGCGGG
>ERZ791753.101-NODE-101-length-115854-cov-6.555048_pt1 | contig 115854 bp, 99 predicted proteins | sample MGYA00509951_ERZ791753 | MGnify/ENA primary metagenome ERZ791753 (study PRJEB30046, sample SAMN00792026) | human gut metagenome | study: EMG produced TPA metagenomics assembly of the A metagenome-wide association study of gut microbiota in type 2... | reverse complement strand
AGTTCGAGTCTGACAGCCGGAGCACGGAAGAAGGAGGCCGCCGGGCCTCTTTTTTTATGCTCTCATTTTGATCTTTAAACTTTTTTAGTATAAATTTCATAACATGAATATGTTAGATAATAAACAAGCAATCATTTTAATAGGTAAAAATGATGAAAAAATAACCGTTTAGATGGCCTCTAAACGGTCTTTTTTTCATTAGACCAATTTAGAAGAAAGCCTGTGATACAAAGGTTTTACTGAAGTATGAAATAAACTATCAACTTATGAAATTATTTTCAAAAAAAACACTTTGTTAAAGGCTTAATTTATCGTATAATAAAAGCGGATTCATTTTTTGATCTAGAGGAGGAAATTACATGGTAGGAATTGTTTTAGCCAGCCATGGTGGCTTCGCTGATGGTATTGCACAATCTGCGCAAATGCTTTTCGGCGAACAAAATAATTTTGCTCATGTTATCTTAAAGCCTAATGAAGGCCCAGATGACATTCGTGGCAAGATGGAAAAAGCAATTGCTTCATTCGATAGCCAAGATGAAGTTTTGTTCTTGGTCGACCTATGGGGCGGTACTCCATTTAACCAAGCTAACGGACTTGTTGAAAAGCATGACAAGTGGGCAATTGTTGCTGGTATGAATTTACCAATGGTTGTTCAAGCATTAACTGAACGTATGATGGATGCTAATGCTACTGCACGTCAAATCGCTACAAAGGTAGTTGAACCTGCTAAGGATGGTATCAAGACTAAGCCATCTGACTTAATGCCAAAGACCGCTGCTCCTGCAGCAGCCGCTGACAAGGGTTCAGCTAAGGGTGGTAAGAAGTCAATTCCAGAAGGTACTGTAATTGGTGACGGTCACATTAAGTACGTTTTGGCAAGAATCGACTCACGTTTACTTCACGGTCAGGTTGCTACTGGTTGGATTCCAGCAATGAAGCCAGATCGAGTAATTGTTGTTTCAGACAGTGTTGCTAAGGATGACTTGCGTAAGAGTATGATTCGTGAAGCTGCACCTGCAGGTGTTAAAGCTCACACTGTTCCACTTAAGAAGATGGAAGAAATCGCAAAGGATCCAAGATTTGGTAACACACACGCACTTCTTTTGTTTGAAAATCCAGAAGATGTTTTGAGAGCTATCAAGGGCGGTATTAATCTTAAGGATATCAACGTTGGTTCAATGTCATACAAGGAAGGCGACGTTAACGCCAACAACGTATTGTCAATGAACCAAGAAGACGTTGATACTTTCCGTGAACTTGAAAAGATGGGCGTTAAGTTTGATGTTAGAAAGGTTCCTTCAGATGCTCCAGGTAACATGGATTCTATCTTGAAGAAGGCTCAAACCTTACTTGACGAACAAAAGAAATAATTAATTAGGAGTAAATAAATGAACGCTATACAAATGATTTTGGTAGTGGTTGTTGCCTTTCTTGCAGGTATGGAAGGTATCTTGGATGAATGGCAATTCCACCAACCATTAGTTGCATGTACTTTGATCGGTTTAGTTACCGGTCACCTGGACTTAGGTGTTATTTTGGGTGGTCAATTACAAATGATCGCCTTAGGTTGGGCAAACATTGGTGCCGCTGTTGCACCAGATGCCGCTTTGGCTTCAGTAGCTTCAGCTATTATCTTGGTTGAAGGTGGTCAAGGTACTGCTGGTATCGGTACTGCTACTGGTATCGCTATTCCTTTGGCTGTTGCTGGTTTGTTCTTAACTATGATCGTACGTACTATCTCAACTGCTATCGTTCACATCATGGACGCACAAGCTAAGAAGGGTAACTGGCGTATGATCAACGTATGGCAATGGATTGCTGTATGTTTGCAAGGTTTGAGAATCGCTATCCCAGCCGCATTGCTTTTGGCTATCCCAGCAAGCACTGTTAGAGGTTGGCTTGCAATGATGCCTCAATGGTTATCAGATGGTATGACCATCGGTGGTGGTATGGTTGTTGCTGTAGGTTACGCTATGGTTATCAACATGATGGCAAGTAGAGAAGTATGGCCATTCTTCGCAATTGGTTTCGCTTTAGCTGCTATCAAGGACTTAACTTTGATCGCCCTTGGTGCTATCGGTCTTTCAATGGCTTTGATGTACTTAGCTCTTGAAGCTAAGGGTGGCAACGGCTCAGGTTCAAACAACTCTGGCGATGCCGGTACCGGCGATCCACTCGGCGATATCATTGATGATTATTAAAATGAACGCATAGAGGAGGATTTAAATAATGGCTGATAAGAAAATTAAATTAACCAAACGTGACCGTTTTAACGTTATGTGGCACTCACAATTCCTTCAAGGTTCATGGAACTACGAAAGAATGCAGAACGGTGGTTACGCATACTCAATGATTCCTGCATTGAGAAAGTTATACCCAGACAAGAAAGATTTGTCTGCTGCTTTACAAAGACACTTGGTATTCTTTAACACTCACCCATACTTAGCTTCACCTGTACTTGGTGTTACCTTGGCTTTGGAAGAAGATAAAGCTAACGGTGCTCCTGTTACTGACGACGCTATCCAAGGTGTTAAGGTGGGTATGATGGGACCTTTGGCCGGTGTTGGTGACCCTGTATTCTGGTACACTGTTCGTCCAATTGTTGGTGCCTTAGGTGCATCAATGGCCATTTCAGGTAACATCATGGGACCTATCTTGTTCTTCGTTATCTGGAACGTAATCAGACTTGCCTTCTTATGGTACACACAAGAATTTGGTTACAACGCTGGTTCAGCTATCACTAATGACATGTCAGGTGGTATGCTTCAAAAAGTTACCCGTGGTGCTTCAATGATGGGTATGTTCGTTTTGGGTGCCTTGATTGAACGTTGGGTAAACATCAAATTTACTCCCATCGTTTCACAAACCCCTATCCAAAAGGGTGGTTACATCGAATGGGACAAGCTTCCATCAGGTGCTAAAGGTATTCAAGAAGCTCTTATGCAATGGAACATGGGTAATGGTAAAGCTTTGACCAATACCAAGGTTACTACTTTGCAAAACAACTTGGATTCATTGATCCCAGGTTTAGCTGGTCTTCTTTTGACATTCTTCTGTATGTGGTTGTTGAAGAAGAAGGTTTCACCAATCTGGATTATCATCGGTATCTTCGTTGTCGGTGTTCTCTTCCACGTATGGGGCATTCTTTAATAAATGGCTAAATCAATTAACACAAGAGTCGATCTGACCGTTGATGGTACCTGGTTTAGAGGTATTGCATCTTATGGAAAAATTATGATCGGCGATAAAGCTTTTGAATTTTATAACGAGAGAAATGTTGAAGACTATGTTCAAATTCCATGGAAAGAAGTAACTTATGTAGTTGCGGACGTTCATTTCAATGGACGTTATATTCCACGTTTTGAAATTAGAACTAAATCTAATGGTAAGTTTATCTTTGCTGCGCGTGATCCTAAGAAGGTATTGCGTGCAATCAGAAAATACGTACCAGCTGACCATATGCGTAAAGCATTAGGCCTATGGCAGCAGTTAAAACAACGTTTCACTCGTAAGAAAAAATAAAAGTTAAATAAAAAAGACTCAAGATCATTTTGATCTTGAGTCTTTTTTATTTATCCGCAATAGATGCTTGTAGACGATTCAAAAATAATTTAGCAGCTGGCGATAGATTGGTACCATGTTTCCAAATTACTGTTATGGGTTCTTTTATTGCTGGTGTAATAGGTCTAAAGGTTAGACCTGAACCTTTTGAAACATTCGCTAATTTATCTAAGGTTAACAACAAAGCAGCTTTATTCTTAACCATCAAAGTTCCATTAAAGTTTAAATTAACTGTACCAATAAAGTTGACCTGATCTTTGTAATTACCAAACCAGTTATCAAAATAATGCATATGTTCAGCTTGCTGAGAATTGAGAATATTTCTACCAATCAAATCAGCTGGGGTAATCTTGTCTTTCTTAGTTAAAGGATCATCTTCTGGCATCAGAACGCCCCAGACGTCTTTTTCAGGTAGTTGCAGGGCTGCATAATTAGAAAGGTTCAGATTACCAATGATCACCGCAAAATCAACGGTACCAATGTTTAACTTCTTTTCTGCAAATTCATAATCGCCACTCAAAATATGGATCTTTACAGTAGGATAATCTTGGATAATATTACTCAAAATGTCCATGATCCTTTGCATTGCGTAACTTTCACCTGCAGCAATTGTTAAATCGCCACTAATCACAGTAGAAGATTGAAGATTACTCTTAGTCTTTGCAGTTAAAGCTAAGATTTCTTTTGCTTGCTCTAATAAATATTGTCCAGCTGGAGTCAAAGTTAAATGACGGGACCGGCGATTGAATAATTTGACTCCCAATTCATCTTCTAAGTCAGCAATTTGTCTTGATAGAGCTGGCTGAGAAACTAACAATTTTTGAGCAGCTCTGGTCATGTTTAGTTCTTCTGCTGTAGCAACAAAATAGTTTAAAACTCGTAATTCCATTTTTTACCATAAAAAATAATTATAATATGTGATACTTAATAAGCTTTTTACATTGCTTAGCTTACCTTTTAAACTTAATTTGAGCAAGAAAAAGGAAGTATAAAAAATGGATGCAAATAATAAAGATCTTATTACGCAACTAATAGCGCAGAATCAACGTCTTCTTCAGAATCTGAATACACAGCGTCATTGCAGTTGTGAAGTATGTCAACTTGTTAGTGAAATTATAGGGCGGGAAGTACCAGCTAGTACGGAAATTAGAGTTTCATTTTATTCTGACTATGGACGCAATATCAAGCTAGGTGAGCAATGATGGTTGACCTAGGTGGCATCACTATTGAGGATGATGTGCTAATTGGACCAGGTGCATATCTAATTTCAGTAAATCATCAGTTGAAGCCCAAGCAGCGAAAAGAATTGGAACTTAAACCAGTAGTAATTGAGAGAAATGCGTGGATTGGGGCAAAAGCAATGATTTTACCAGGCGTTACTATTGGTGAAAATGCTGTAGTTGCTGCAGGTGCAGTTGCTAGTAAAAATGTTCCGGCTAACACAGTAGTAGCTGATATACCGGCAAGAATCATTAAGAAAATTAAGGATTAAAAAAAGCCGCGATTTTTCGCGGCTTTTTAGTTATACAGCTTTTTCATTGTGCCAAACTTTGGAAATGATGTATAAAACTATGAAAGTGATAATGGCGGCAATCATAGGAATACGATAGCTGGGTAAGATTAAAAGCAAAATAATCATTAGAACAAAGAAGAATAAAATTAAATAATCCATATATGGGAAACCTGGCATCTTGAAATCATTTAATTCAGAGTCAGGTGTTTTTCTTCTAAAGGAAATATGGGTTAAAACCATCAAACACCAGATGATTAAAAACATGCTAGTTGAAGTGGAAGAAATAAAATTAAAGGCCTGATCGCCAATGATTAGAGTAATAATAGGTGCACATGCCATTAATAAAGCGGATAAAATTAAAGCGTTTTGTGGCAATTGTCTTCTAGATAGATGTCCAAAGGTTTGGTTCCATTCTCCATGACCACCATAAGTGACAGAGAAAAGAAGACGACCAGCGCTATATAGAAAGCTGTTAGTTGATGAAACTGCAGCTGAAATTACAACAAAGTTAATGATTGAACTTGCATTTCTAATGCCAGTGGCACCGAGTGCTTGTACAAATGGACTAGAATTAGTTGATACCTTTGACCAAGGGATCACTAGTAAAATACCTAAGATTGCCATTACATAAAACAAAATGATACGAAAAGGTAACTGATTAATTGCTCGCTTTAAGGTAGTTTTAGGATTTTGGGCTTCCGCAGCAGTTAAACCAATAAGTTCAACGCCAATAAAACTAAAGATAACCATTTGGAAACCTTGCAAAAATCCTTTAGTACCTCTAGCAAAGAAACCACCGTGATCATCTAAGTTGGCAAAGGCAACAGGACCAAATGATGTTTTACCACCAGTGATTAATAGATAAGCGATCAATAAAACAAAAGCAACTACTGTCACGATTTTGATAATGGCAAAACTGAATTCCAAATTACCAAAAACACGAGCTGAAATTAGATTGATGATCAACAAAACGGCAATTGTAATTAATCCTGGAATCCATGGTTTTAAATTTGGAAACCAATATTCAAAATAAATTCCTAAGGCAGTTGTTTCTGCCATTCCTAAAGTGATCCAACTAATCCAATAAAGATATCCGGTAATAAATCCGATATTTTTACCGAGATATTGTTCAATAAAATCAATGTAAGTGTGTTTATGAAGGTCAGACATAATCATTTCGCCTAAGGCTCGCATAAGCAAGAATAGGAAAATACCTACAATGATATAAATCAGAATAACGCTAGGACCTGCGCGGTGAATACTATCACCAACCCCTAGAAAAAGTCCGGTTCCAATTGTTCCACCTAAAGCAATTAATTGAATATGTGCATTGCTTAGGGTTCTTTTATAGCCAGAATCAGTCTGCGATTTTTTCTCATTCATATAAGGTCCCCCATATTTTCATATATACTTAATATTTTATCATTGTTAAGGAGTTGCACCAGCTTTAACAGATAAATTTAAAAAATCTATAAAAAGCATGTGATTATAAGTTTGGTAATTCACAAAGTAAATAATTTAACAAGCGCTTTCATTGGCGCAAAATCAAAAATATAAATGCTCTAAAAAGATTGTTAACCTGACTTATCATAAATTAAAACATTTACATTTGTTAGTATTGTGCTATAGTTAACATTGTAAATTAGTTCACAAGAATTAGTAGATCTTAGAGGTAATAAGTAATGGCTAAGACACAACAAAAACAGACTCTTACAGAGGAAGAAAAGAAAAAGCAAATCTACGACATGGTAGATAACTTAGTAAAGAAATCACATGTTGCATTAGACCAAATGGCTAACTTCACACAAGAACAAGTTGATAAGATCTGTGAAGCAGTTGCTACTGCCGGTGAACAAAATGCTTATCCATTGGCTAAAATGGCCGTTGAAGAAACTAAGCGTGGTGTGGTAGAAGACAAAACTACTAAGAATATGTACGCTAGTGAAAATATTTGGAATAGTTTACGTCACGAAAAGACTGTTGGCGTAATTGAGGAAGACAAGGAATTAGGTTTAACCAAGATTGCTGAACCTAAGGGTGTCATTGCTGGTGTTACTCCAGTAACTAACCCAACTTCAACTGTTATTTTTAAAGCTATGCTTGCTTTAAAGACTAGAAATACAATTATCTTCGGCTTCCACCCACAAGCTCAAAAGTGTTGTGTAGAAACTGGTAAGATTATTCGTGCTGCTGCTGTTGCCGCTGGTGCTCCAGCAGACGCAGTTCAATGGATTGAAGAACCAAGTTTAGATGCTACTACTGATTTAATGAATAACCCAGGCGTTCAAACTATTTTGGCTACTGGTGGTCCAGGTATGGTTAAGGCTGCTTATTCATCAGGTAAGCCAGCTATTGGTGTTGGTCCTGGTAACGGTCCATCTTACATTGAAAAGTCAGCTAACATCGACCGTGCTGTTTATGACATTGTTTTGTCAAAGAACTTCGATAATGGTATGGTTTGTGCTTCTGAAAATTCAGTTGTTGTAGACGACGAAATTTACGACAAGGTTGTTGATGAATTCAAGAAGTGGGACTGCTACTTCTTAAACAAAGAAGAAATTAAGAAGTTCGAAGAACACTTCATCGACCCAAGACGTGGTACTGTTGCAGGTCCTGTAGCTGGTAAGTCAGCTTACGAAATTGCTAAGCTTTGTGGTGTTGATGTACCAAAGAACACCAAGGTAATCGTTGCTGAATACAACGGTGTTGGTAGAAAGTTCCCACTTTCAGCTGAAAAGCTTTCACCAGTATTCACTTTGTACCGTGCTAAGAACCATGACGATGCCTTCAGAATTTGTTCTGAACTTCTTGATTACGGTGGTCGTGGTCACACCGCTGGTCTTCACTCAAGCGACAAGAAGATCATTGATGAATTTGCAATGAAGATGGATGCTTGCCGTATCTTGGTTAACTCACCAGCTGCCCTTGGTGGTATCGGTGACCTTTACAACAACATGTTGCCATCACTTACTTTAGGTACTGGTTCTTACGGTGCCAACACCTTCTCACACAACATTGGTGCTAAGGACTTGCTTAACATCAAAACAGTTGCTATGCGTCGCGACAACATGCAATGGGTAAAGGTTCCTTCTAAGACCTACTTCGAACACAACGCAGCTAACTACTTACGTCACATGCCAAACGTAAATCGTTTCTTCATCGTTACTGATGAAGGTGTTGCTGATCAAGGCTTTGCTGATGAAATTACTGACATCATTTCAAAGCGCCGTGGCCAAAAGGAATACGAAGTATTCAAGGCTGTAACTCTTGATCCTAACACTGACGTGATTAAAGACGGTGTTCGCAGAATGAACATCTTCAAGCCAGACGTTGTGATTGCTATCGGTGGTGGTTCAGTAATGGACGCTGCTAAGGCAATGCGTTTGTTCTATGAAAACCCAGAAATGAGTTTTGAGGAAGCTTACCAAAAGTTTTTGGACATCAGAAAAAGAGTAGTTCGCTTCCCAAAGATTAACGGCGTTCAACTTGTATGTATCCCAACTACTTCAGGTACTGGTTCAGAAGTTTCACCAATTGCTATCATTAGCGATGCTAAGACTGGTATTAAGCACACTTTATGTGATTATGCTTTAACTCCAGATGTTTCAATTGTTGATGACCAATTCGTACAAACTTTACCAAAGCGTTTGATCGCTTGGTCAGGTTTTGAAGCATTAGGCCACGCAATTGAAAGTTATGTTTCAACAATGGCTACTGACTTTACTCGTGGTTGGTCACTTGAAGCTATTAAAATCATTTTTGCCAACTTAAAGAACTCTTACGATGGTAATCTTGCTGCTCGTAAGCAAATGCACGATGCCGCTACTATTGCAGGTATGGCTTACTCAAACGCATTCCTTGGTTTGGAACACTCAATTGCTCATACTGTAGGTTCAACCTTTGATATTCCAAGTGGTGTAAGTGATGCTATTGCTTTACCACAAGTTATCCGCTTCAATTCTAAGCGTCCAGAAAAGCTTGCTATGTGGCCTCATTACTCTGTTTACCGTGCTAAAAGTGACTACGCCGACATTGCTAGAGCAATCGGTTTGACTGGTTCAAGCGATGACGAATTAGTTGAAAAGCTTGTCCAAAAGATCATCGACTTGGCTGAATCAGTTGGCATCAAGATGGCTTACAAGGGCTACGGTGTTGACAAGGCTGAATTCGACAAGAAAGTTGACGAATTAGCTGTTGAAGCATACGGTGACCAAAACACTGTAACTAACCCAACTGCTCCACTTATTAGCCAAATCATTCAATTAATGAAAGATTGCTACGAAGGCAAGGGTATTGTTAATAACAAATAAAGATTAACAGCATAAAAAATAGCTATCAGATAACGATTCTGATAGCTATTTTTTTGCCTTCAAAAGTATTATACCAATTTTGTGAATTATTACTTGACCACTTTGGCTAAAAAGGCTATTATGACTACTGTAATCATAAAAACAAACTAGTCCATTAAGAAATATTGAACTAGACCAAAGGAGAAAAATATGTGCGGAATTGTTGGAGTTGTAGGTAAGCCTGCAAGAGATATTATTTTAAATGGATTAACTAATTTGGAATACCGTGGCTACGATTCAGCTGGTATTTACTTAAACGATTTAAATGGACACGAATACTTAACCAAGGCTGTTGGCCGTATTTCAAACTTGAAAGAAAAGTTAACTCCAGATGAACAAGGTTTAGTTGGTATTGGTCATACCCGTTGGGCAACCCACGGTAAGCCAACTGTTGACAACGCTCACCCTCACTTTGATGAAACCAAACGCTTCTACTTAGTTCACAACGGTGTGATTGAAAACTACGCCGAATTAAAAGAAAAGTACTTACAAGGTGTTAAGTTCCACTCAGATACTGATACTGAAGTTGTTGTTCAATTAATCAGCAAGATTGCTCGTGACCAGAACTTAGATACCTTTTCAGCATTTAAGGAAGCTTTGAAGCTTGTTAAGGGTTCATACGCATTCTTACTTGTTGATGACACTGAACCAGATCACGTATTTATCGCCAAGAACAAGTCACCAATGATGCTTGGCTTGGGCGATGGCTTTAACATCATTGCTTCAGATGCTATTTCAGTTCTTGATCAAACTAAGACCTTCGTTGACTTACAAGATGGTGACGTTGGTGACATTACCAAGGATTCATACACTATCGAAACTATTGACGGTAAGAAGGTTGATCGTGAACCTCACGTTTTGAACATCGATCCAAACGCTGCTTCAAAGGGTACTTACGAATTCTACATGTTAAAGGAAATCGATGAACAACCTGGCGTTATGCGTCACATGTCACAAAACTACCTTGACGAAAACGGTGAACCAAAGGTCGATTCAAAGATCGTTGATGCTATTTCAAAGGCTGATCGTCTTTACATCTTCGCTGCAGGTACTAGTTACCACGCAGGTCTTGTAGGTAAGACTATTTTTGAACACTACACTGGTATTCCTACCGAAGTTGGTTATGCTTCAGAAGCTGGTTACCACTTCCCAATGATGAGCAAGCACCCATTCTTCATCTTCTTGACTCAATCAGGTGAAACTGCTGACTCACGTGTTGTTTTGAAGGAAGCTAACAAGCGTGGTATTCCAAGTTTGACTATGACTAACGTTGAAGGCTCAACTCTTTCTCGTGAAGCCGACTACACTATGCTTTTAGGTGCAGGTCCTGAAATCGCTGTTGCTTCAACTAAGGCCTACACTGCTCAAGTTGCTTTGCAAGCTGTTTTAGCTAAGGCTTTGGGTGAAAAGTTAGGCGTTCAAGAAGCTAAGGACTGGAACTTGAAGCATGACTTAGCAATCGCTGCTGAAGGTATCCAACAAATCGTTGATGGTAAAGAAAAGCTTGAAAAGCTTGCTAAGAAGTACATAGTACCATCAAGAAACGCATTTTATATCGGTCGTGGTATCGATCACGCTGTTGCCCTTGAAGGTGCCTTGAAGTTGAAGGAAGTTTCATACATCCAAACTGAAGGATTCGCTGCAGCTGAACTTAAGCACGGTACTATTTCATTGATTGAAAAGGGTACTCCAGTTATTGCTTTGATCAACGACCCAGTTACTGCTGACCTTACTCGTGGTAACATTCAAGAAGTTGTTTCTCGTGGCGCAAGCATCATCACTATTGTTGGTAAGAAGTTTGCTAACGCTGCTGACACTATTGTATTGCCAGATATCAACTACTACATGTCAGCACTTTTGACTGTTGTACCAACTCAACTTCTTGCATACTACGCTTCAAAGGACAAGGGCTTAGATGTTGATAAGCCACGTAACTTGGCTAAGAGTGTAACTGTTGAATAATTAATTAAAATTACACATATAATAATTTTTTAGAAGACAGATTGAGGTCTGTCTTCTTTTTTGCTTTCAAGTATAATCTATGTTAAGAATAATTTATAAATAGATAAAAGGCGATACTATGTTTTTAACGCAAAGGCAGAAACAAATTCTGCAACTTTTTCTTGAAAATCAAACAGGCGTGACGATCAAGCAGATCGAGGAAAGTCTGGGAATTAGTCGGCGGACAGTTTATCGTGAATTTGGCGATTTAAAAAAGAATAAGCTAGAAATCGTTAACCAAAAGGGCAAGTATTACTTGTCAGGTGACGCAAAAGAATTGCGCGAAGTTAAAAAGTTGGTGCGCACTTCCCATAGCCAATCCGTGATGTCGATTGATAAAAGAGAAAAAGCAATTGCGGCTACGCTTTTAATTAGTACAGAGCCTTGTAAAATAATCCAGTTTGCGTTAGATTTAAATGTTAGTGAAGCCACAATTCAAAATGACCTGAATTCAGTAGAGAAGTCGCTCAATCGTTATCACATTAAATTGATTCGGAAAAAGGGCGTGGGACTTTCGATTGAGGCGCCTGAAAAAGTGCGCCGCCAGGTATTTGTGGACGTGATGCTCAATGAAATCAACGAGTATGACTTCTTCAAATATTTGCATAATGATATTAAGAGCAACAATCCATTTTTGAACATAATTGATAAGAAACTATTGCTAACGGTTGATTCATGCTTGAAGGAAAGTGTTTTTAATAACGTCAAAATTGATACCGATCAAAAGATGATCGAATTGATTCTGATTTTTGCGGCTACGCTTAAACGGACCATGGCGGGATGCAAGCTAGATTTCATTCAACCGGCAGAAAATACAATGAAATATCAAGGCTACGTTTATCGCTTTATGGCTTTATTTGCCAAAACTAAGACGAGCAGTATCCAGGTAGATCAAAACGATATTTCATATTTGGCCAATAAGTTGCTGGCCTGCGACTACCACAACACGTATCTGACTTATAACGATAGCGAATTGGCTATTTCTGTTAAAGTGAAAAACTTCGTGCAATCTGTTTCAGAAGAAGTTCGCTGGGACTTTAAAAAGGATCCGAACTTCATGACTAAGCTGACCAAGCATGTGATCAGTTTGGTGCAGCACCGCGTTGCACTTTTGCCTGATACGCCAATCGAAATTTTGGCTGGTTTGAGTCACCAATTTGATAAATTGTACGCAGCTATTCAACGATATTGGAGTGTCGATTTCCCTGATAATCATTTGACGGATTCAGAGCTGCAGCTGATTTTGTTGTATTTTGCTAACGAATATACTAGTCAAAACAATAATCGCAACCTCACGGCACTGGTTATTTGTGAAAACGGGATCGGGACTTCGGCGATTTTGAGTGCTCGACTTAAAAAGGAGTTTCCTGAAATCAAACAGATTAAGGTCAGCCGTGTTTCGACATTGAATCAGATCGATTTGTCGCAATACAATTTGATCTTTTCAACCTTGAAGCTAAAAGGTTTCTCTCGTGATTATCAGCTAGTTAGTCCATTGCTGCTGGATAATGAAATCGAGCGTATCAAGAATTACTTACAGGAATATGAACAAAAGTATCCGCTTGATACAGATACGCAATCGATCGTTGAAAATCACCACAAAGACTCTGCGGCGCGCTTGTCTAAGATATCTATCAGCACGCTTTTCTGTTCAGAACTAGTCAACGGCATCACAATCCAGCATTTGGAGTATAATTCGCAAGACTTGATCGCAGTAATTCAGGAATGTTTGGCCCACTCAGATTCAACTTTGATTCGCAAGCAAATGCCTGTAGCCAAGAATCTGCTTAAAAGAATAAGAATGGCACCGGTAGGAATTCCTAACAGCCATATTGCATTGCTGCACACGAGAAGCCCAGAAATTACTCGCTGTTCTTTTAGCATGTTCGATCTGGACAATGAAATCTCTCTTTTATCAATGGATCACAATATGATTCAGGTCAAAAGAATCCTTCTTATGTTGGCACCAGACAATTTATCTGATTCAGAGCAGCAACTGTTAAGCATGGTTTCCAGCATGATCATCATGAGTGACAGCAACTTGAATTTGTTCACTAATGGTAATCAAGAACAGATAAAAGATGCTCTTGCCGACCTATTTTTGGATGAAATTAAAAAAGGGCTTACATCAAGTAAGAATATTAAAGCTTAATAGAATAGGCATACTCAGACTCTGGCACAGTTTTGTGCCAGAGTTCTATTTTTGTGTCATTGTAAACGCTTACGGATTGACTTACGATAAAAATGTAAGTTGATTAGAGAGGGAGAAGAAAATGGCACAAGCAAAGAGTAAATCTTCCGTTAAAGTGAAGGTTCAAAAATTTGGTACCGCATTATCCGGTATGATTATGCCGAATATCGGTGCGATCATCGCTTGGGGTCTTACCGCTGCATTCTTCATGTGGCCAAACGGTTGGTTCCCAAATAAAAATATTAATAATCTAGTTCAACCTATGCTTCACTATCTGTTACCACTTTTAATTGGTTACACAGGTGGTCGTATGGTTGATGACGAACGTGGTGCCGTTGCCGGTGCAATTGGTACACTCGGTGTTATCGTTGGTACTCAACAACCTATGTTCTTAGGTGCCATGATTATGGGTCCACTCAGTGCATGGGTATTAAAGAAAATCGATAATGCATTCCAAGACAAGATTAAATCTGGTTTTGAAATGATTTATAACAACTTCTCACTTGGTATCTTAGGTATGATTGCTGCGATCTTTGCCTACTTTATCATCGGACCAGTTATGGCAGTGGGAAGCTACTGGGCAGGTGTTGGGGTAAATGCAATCATCAAGGCTCACTTATTACCACTTGCCAACATCATTATTGAACCAGCCAAGGTATTGTTCTTAAACAACGCTATTGGTAACGGTATCTTGGTTCCATTAGGTATTCAACAAGCTGCTCAAGCAGGTAAGTCAGTATTGTTCTTAATGGAATCAAACCCAGGTCCTGGTCTGGGTATTTTGATTGCCTTCTGGTTATTCGGTAAAGGCAGATCCAAGAGTTCAGCTCCAGGTGCCGCAATTATTGAATTCTTTGGTGGTGTTCACGAGATTTACTTCCCATATGTATTAATGAAACCATCTTTGATTCTTGCCGCAATTGGTGGTGGTGTAACAGGTACGTTCTTGTTCACAACCCTTGGTGGTGGTTTGAAAGCCGCTGCTTCACCTGGTTCAATCATTGCGATCTTGATTGTTTCTGCTAAAGACGCATATGTCGGCAACATTATCGGTGTTGCAGGTGCTGCAGTTGTTTCATTCATTCTTGCCGCTATTATTCTTAAGAATGATAAGAGCTCTGGCGATGACTTAGCTGCAAAGCAAGCTCAAATGGAAGCTATGAAGGCTGAATCAAAGGGTCAATCAATGCCAGAAGCAGAAAATGCACATGAATCAGTTAAATCATATGCAAATGTTAAGAAAGTTATCTTTGCATGTGACGCTGGTATGGGTTCATCCGCAATGGGTGCTTCATTGTTGCGTGATAAGTTTAAGAAAGCCGGCATTAAGTTGCCAGTAACTAACACAGCTGTTAGAAACTTGAAGGATGAAAATGGCTTGTTAGTTATCACTCAAGAAGAATTAGCAGATAGAGCTTTGCAAAAGACTCCAAATGCTATGCACGTTTCAGTTGGCAATTTCTTGAGCAGTCCAAAATATGACATAATCGTTGCAAGCTTTAAGGCTTTGACTCAAGTTGAAAACAAGCCTGAAGCTAAACCAGTAGAAAAGAAAGTTGGTTCAGTTGAAGGAATCGACTTCAGTAAAATTAAAGAAGTAAACTTCATTCGTCACGATCAACACGTAGGTACTGCTACGATGGCAACTAGTCTGTTCAGGGATGCAATGAAGAAGGCTGGTAAGGCTACTCCAGTTAAGGCTGTCAGAATCAATGAACTTGACGATGACGCTAGTCACTTGGTAATCGTAACTCCAGCAGCTAACAAGAACTTAGCTGTTAGATACAGTAACATTCAAACTTTGGTAGTGAACGACTTGCTTAAAGACAAGAAGCTTGCTGAAGCTATTCAGAATTTGCACTAGAAAGGGATGAGCTAAATGAAACTAGATCCTAAGATGATTAAACTTAATCAAGACGTGCCCACACGTGATCAAGCAATCAGAATGGCTGGTCAATTGTTAGTTGACGGCGGTTGCGCAGATCCAGAATATATTGATTCAATGATTGCACGTAACAACGACGTGTCAACCTACATGGGCAATTTCATCGCCATCCCTCACGGAACTGACGAAGGAAAAAAGCATATTAAAAAGACTGGAATTTCTGTAGTACAGATTCCGATGGGCGTTGACTTCAGTAATCCAGATGATGATACGGAACAACTAGTAACGGTTGTCTTCGGGATTGCCGGATTAAACAACGAACACTTAAATATTTTGTCACAGATTGCTATTTTCTGTAGTGACGTTTCGAACGTTGCCAAATTAGCTGACGCACAATCACCACAAGAAATTATTGATTTATTAAAGAACGTAGGAGATTAAAAAATGAGAGCAGTACACTTTGGTGCAGGTAACATTGGTCGTGGATTTATTGGTGAAACTTTAGCAGATAACGGTTTTGGCATTGACTTCGTTGATGTTAACGAAACTATTATCGATGAATTGAACAAGCGCGGTGAATATGACATTGAATTAGCCGCACCTGGCAAGAAGAGAATTCACGTTTCAAACGTAGACGGTATTAACAACGCTAAGGATCCAGACAAGGTAGTTGAAGCAATTAAGTCAACTGACATGATTACTACTGCTATTGGTCCTAAGATTTTGGCCATCATTGCTCCACTTATTGCTAAAGGTTTAACTGCAAGAGTTCAATCAGGCAACACTAAGCCACTTGACGTTATTGCATGTGAAAACATGATCGGTGGTTCAGAACACTTGAAGGAAGAAGTTTACAAGCACTTAGATGACGATGTAAAGCCAGAAATCGACAAGTACATCGGCTTCCCTAACGCAGCTGTAGACAGAATCGTTCCTATTCAACACAATGATGATCCATTGTTCGTATCAGTTGAAGACTTCAAGGAATGGGTCATTGACGAAAGTCAAATGAAGAACAAGGATATCAAGTTAAAGGGTGTTGATTACGCTCCAGACCTTGAACCTTATATTGAAAGAAAGTTGTTCTCAGTTAACACTGGTCACGCAACTGTTGCTTACACTGGCAAGAGCGTTGGCTACTCAACTATTGGGGATGCCATCAAGGATCCCTTCGTATTGAAGCAAGTTAAGAGAGTTTTGAGCGAAACCCGTTCACTTCTTTACAACAAGTGGAACAAGGAATTTACTGAAGAAAGCCTTGAAGAATACCACAACAAGATTTTGAGCAGATTCCAAAACCCATATATTTCAGACGACATTGCCCGTGTTGGTAGAACTCCAATCCGTAAGTTAGGCTATAACGAAAGATTCATTCGTCCTATCCGTGAATTGAAGGAAAGAGGATTAGACTACAGTGCATTGATGGAAACTGTTGGTAGAATCTACCACTTTGACGAACCAAAGGACAAGGAAAGCGTTAAGTTAATGCAAATGCTTAAAGACGAAGCCTTGAAAGATGTCATCGTTGAAACTACTGGCTTGAAGAATGATCCAGAGTTAGTAGAAGAAATCGTTGAATCATACAAGGCTGCCGACAAAGACTCCAAGAAGTAATAACCTAAAATAATTCACCCCAAAGACGATCTGTCTTTGGGGTGTTTTTATACCATTATTTGTTAAAAAATGAACAATTTTGATAATTGTTTTTAAATATTTCAAAAAGTAGGTAATAAATTAATATTTGCTAAATAGTGGCGAAAATGAATTTGATGGATTGTAATAAATGATTGGATTCATTGATATATCAGTGCTTATAACTGATTTGACTTGTTACGGATTTTGGAAAAGTGTTTTAAATAAGAGATGAAAGAGCTATACTATTAAGTGAAATTTCACTTGTGAAAAATATAACTAATAAATTGGAGGATTTTTGCAATGAAGAAGGTTCTGGCAATAAATTCAGGCAGTTCATCATTTAAATTTAAATTATTCTCTTTGCCTGATGAAAAGGTAGTGGCATTCGGTATGGCTGATCGTGTTGGCTTACCTGGGGCTAGCTTTAAGATTGCCTTGCAAGATGGCAATGAACATATTGAACATGTTGAGGTCCCTGATCAAGAAGCTGCAGTAAGTCTACTGCTTAAAGCTTTAAAGAAATATCATGTAGTTGAAGACTTAAACGAAATCGTTGGCGTAGGACACCGTGTAGTGAGCGGTGGCGAAATCTTCAAGGATTCTACTGTAGTTGATCAAGAGGTTTTGCAAAAGATCAAAGACTTGTCAAACTTTGCCCCACTGCATAACCCAGCAGAAGCACGCGGAATCGAAGCATTTATGCATGTTTTGCCTAAGGTGCCACAAGTTGCCGTGTTTGATACTTCTTTCCATCAAACGCTGGATCCTGTTCATTATTTATACTCAATTCCTTATGACTACTACAAGGAATACGGTGCACGTAAATATGGTGCTCACGGCACATCTGTCCACTATGTAACTTTAGAAGCTGCTAAGATGATGAAGAAGGATCTGAAAGACCTTAAATTGATTACCTGCCACTTAGGTTCTGGCTCATCAATCACTGCAGTTAAGAATGGTAAGTCATATGACACCTCAATGGGCTTCAGTCCACTTTCTGGGATCACTATGGGTACTCGTTCAGGCGACATAGATCCATCGCTTTTGCAGCACTTGATGCATGAGACCGGCATTTCAATGAATGAGATGATCAATATTTTGAATAAAAAATCTGGTTTACTTGGCATTTCAGGCATTTCATCAGATATGCGCGATTTGAAATACAACAAGAATCCACGTGCAGTCCTTGCTCGTAAGATCTTCCTTAACCGGATTGTCCGCTATATTGGTGCATATATTGCTGAAATGGGCGGTGTCGATGGTATCGTGCTTACTGCTGGCGTTGGTGAGGGCGACGTAGGCATGCGTCAAGCAATTATGGATGCCTTTAAGTACATGGGCGTAAACCCTGACTACGAGGCTAATAAGACCAATGGACAAAAGTTTATTACTAAGCCAGACTCTTCAATTCAGGTGATGGTAATTCCAACCAATGAAGAATTAATGATTGCTCGCGATGTCATGCGTCTTACTAAGTGTGCCGTTTTAGCATAAGTACAAGTTATTTGTGAGAATAATAATTAGATATTTTTCTTTAATGGCAAAGTGGTCTTAAATAGAAGATGAAGATAACCATCTTAGAAAGGAAGATAATATGTCAATTAAAAAAGATGCACAAACTGCACACGCAAACTTATTAGAAAAAACTGATCCAGAAGCCTTAGAAAGAATTAATCACTTTGCCTTTGACGAAGTTCAAGCAGATGTTGATTTGCCAGATAGAACTAAGATGCTCTCTACTTTGGCCTACCTTTTGGGGATGCAAGGCGTTGATGAGTACAAGGTAATGCTTCCTGTAGCCCTTGATAACGGTGTAAGTCCTGTCGAAGCAAAGGAAGTTTTATACCAAGCCGTTGACTACTTAGGTTTAGGTAGAGTCTTCCCATTCTTTAATGCTACTAACGACGTTTTACGTGCACGTGGCGTAGAAATGCCTCTTCCAAGCCAATCAATCACGACTATGGATAATCGTTTTGAAAAGGGCGAAGAGACCCAAATTCGCTTATTTGGTCCACAAATGAAAGACTTTGCTAAGAAAGGAACCATTAATAAGTGGTTAGTTGATAATTGCTTTGGTGATTATTACACCAGAAAAGGACTAAACGATAACGATCGTGAAATGGTTACCTTCTGTTATATTGCTGCCCAAGGTGGATGTGAACCTCAACTTTTAGCACATGCTCAAGCTAATATTAAATTGGGTAATGATAAAGAGTTCTTAATGAAATTGATTGAACAAAACGTTCCATTCATTGGTTACCCAAGAAGTTTGAACGCTGTAACCATTGTTAACAAGGCCGATGAAGCGGTTAATGGTAAAGATTAAAAAATAATAAGAATGAGGCGTTTTATTTAACACTTGCACCTGATGGCACTACAATATAATTGTAATCAGATCTGATGAAACTATAATGTAATGGTTATCAGGAAGGAAGCTTTTATTATGGCAGATGCATTAGAAATTGAACAAACCGCTATGATTGATCGTGAAATGGACCAAGTTTTTGATTGGGCAAAGGGTAACCACATGCCTATTCGTGATGCTATCTGGGACCACGAAATGGAAGCAAATGGCCACGACACGATGAAGACTGAAGCAGCTGTTGAATGGATCCTTAAAGCCAGCGATGACGAAGTTAAGGATTACTGCGAAAAGAACTTAAAGAAGTAGCTTAAAACATTCTATTTAATTAAATAATTTCGTCTGCACATAAGGTGACCAAGTCTAGAGGATTTGGTCATTTTTTTGATCCTAATTTCTTGACCTTCATTAATAAATATTTAATAATTGTTTTAATTATTAAAGGTTGGGTGACAAAAATGATTATGGAACATTCGGCAGGTGCAGTTATTTATCGAAGAGCTGTTAGCGGAGAGCTAGAATATTTAATTGTACAGAGCGTAGTAAATCATAACTGGGGTTTCCCTAAAGGACACTTAGAAGGCGAGGAGACAGCCCAAGAAGCAGCTAAACGCGAAGTTGCGGAAGAGGTAGGGCTAAAGCCAGAATTTGATTTCAATTTTATGCGTAAGAAGAAATATTCATTAACAGAAAAGAAAACTAAAACTGTTACATATTATCTGGCCAAGTACGTTGCAGGACAAAAGGTAGCTAAGCAAAAAGAAGAGATCTTAGCAGACAAGTGGGTTACTTTTAAAGAAGCTAAAAAGTATCTAACAGAACATGGCAAGATGGACGTACTAAGAGCCGCGCGAGATTACATTAAGCAATAAAAAATACGAGAGCATTAAGCTCTCGTATTTTCGTCATTAAGAAATCTTATTTAATTATATGAAACATTTCCTAATTAGCTCAATTCTTTGATGATAGCTTCCAAAGTCTTCTTAGCCTCATCTTGGATTGGAGTTTCTGGGTGTTCTTCATCGTACTTGTTGAGCCAGTTCAAACGATCTTGCATTCTCTTGGCCAAGGTCTTTTGGTATTCTGGGTCTTCAAGGTGAACTTCGTAACCGTCAATTGGTAAGTAGCTTACACCCTTGAAGTTACCGAATGGCTTGAAGTCGCTGTCCTTAATGTTGCCGTTAGCCAAGTCTTCGATTAACTTCTTAGTAACTTCCTTTGGAATATCCTTGCCCATGAATGCGTCAGTGTTCAAGCTGTAGCAACTAGCGCCACGCTTAGTGAACAATTCTTTGAAGTCTGTGTAGTCGCCTGATACAGGGTATGCACGGAATGGGTCTGCGAATGGTTCGATAACCAAAGTGTTCATATCGAAGCCCTTTGGCAAGTTTTCAGCAGAAGTTCTCTTGGTTGCTAAAGTACAACCCATAGTAGTTGCCAATACTGGGTCATCGATCTTGATGATTGGAGGTAATGAACCGTCCTTCATGATCCAGAACAAAGCAGTAATTGGTGACTTTTCAAAGTCTACACGGTGAGGACTAGTGTAACGGGTCTTGATAACACGACCGTTGTTGTTACGTAAGTCTTCAGTAACGATAACCTTCTTGCCGTTTTCGTCAAGAGTTACATCACAGTTCATAATAGTGGTGTAGTACTTAGTTTCGTGGTGACCTGCTGGGTAGTCGTGAGTCTTGTCGAAGTATGAAGGTTCAAGAGCTACTGATGAACCATCTTCACGTGAAATGATGAATGCGTCGTCGTGCAATACAGTGATGTCGTATTTACCATCGTACATTTCGTGAGTCAAAGTTGACTTACCTGAACCTGACAAGCCGTAGAATGCGAAGGTCTTGTCGTCTTTGTCGTTGAAGTGGAATGACTTTTCACCACCGTGACATGCAGTGTAGCCGTGACGGTGAGCAATAGCCCAAGCTAAAGTCAAGGTACCCTTCTTAAGTTCACCGAAGTAACGAAGGTTAAATACAGCGGCACAGTTATGAGGAGCGTCAAATACACCTAAACCCTTAGGATAATCTTCATCTTGAACATTTGGATCGAAGTAGAAGTAGATGTCTGGTTCGTTGTAGAACTTGGACTTTGCGTACATCTTTTCAGCTTCTTCGTCAAAGAAGTGGAAGTTCAAAATGTATGAAAGTAAGTTGAAGGCTTGGTCTTCTGGCATCATGATGTGGGCCTTAACAGTGAATGATGGGTCAAGACCTACCAAAACAGTAGCCTTTAAGTACTTTTGATCGTGACCTTTGTAAATGTCTTCACGTAAATTACCGTTTAAGGCTTCTGCATCTTCGTTAGGATTGTCAACAAAGTGACGTGCACTGGCAGTTCTACCTAAGATCTTACCATGGTTGTAAACCAATTGGGTTGCGCCGTAAGGTAAGCCTAATTCCTTGGTGTGAAGGATTGGTAAGTCAGTAACGATAACACCTGATTGCTTCTTAGCTAAATTGTAAGCTTCAGCAACACTGGTTACTTCGTGTACGTTGTTGCCATAAAATGCACTCTCGATTGTTGCACGAGTGCGGCTAAACATAGGATTTGCTTTTCTAAGTTCATCTTGAGAATAACGTTCTTTTGTACTCATATTAAGATTTTTCCTCTCTAGGAAGCTTATTAAAACGCTTTCATTAACTTACGTCACCTATGATAACATAAAAGTTTGTTAATAACCACACAAATGTCAAAATATCGATTTTATGAAAAACAGAAACTTATACTTATGCCCGAGTTTACTAGGAGACCGTGCGTTTAAAAAATGTTATAATTAGAACACATGTACGCAAGAAAGGAAGGCAAAATGGATTCGAATCAGCTGTTTAAATACGTCTATGCAAAATATGGCCTTAAGTTTGAACCGATTATTCCAGGTTCGGCTGAGACTTATGTGCTCATGTCGCCAGTAGATAGCGGCTATTTTGCCATGCTTTCGCGTATCAAGATCAACGGAGAAATAAGAGCTGTCCTTGACTTAAAATGTGGTGACTTTGCAGGCACCATCCGCGATTTACCAGGTTTTACTGATCCAGTTAGAATCAAAGACGCAGCTTGGGTAGGTGCTGTTTTAGGAAACAATGATAGTTCAGTCAAAAAGGCGCTCGATTATGCCTTTAAGCTAGCGATGAACGGCAAGCAGGTTAACGTCGCGCAGGACCAATATTTTTATATTCCGCCTGATGATGTGGAAGAAAAGTACAAGGCCCAGCCAATTAAGCCACGCAAGAATTTGCAAGAGCAGGCCGATCCAGATATTCCGGATAAAATTAGACAGATGCTCAAACTGTATGATTACAGTCTTTTGCCGCAAAAAGGTAGAGCCAAGAATTTTTATGTGCAAGCACGTTTTATGGCGGACTATGAGGATAATTATGCAGAATATTTTGCCTTTAAACGCTTTTATCCGACTTACCACGACATGAATATCGGTCAGTTGCGCAGTTATTTTACTTGGCGGAGTAAATTGCGCAAGGGCGATTATCAGAAGACGAGTACGTCGTATGCGTTTGTATATCTTTATGAATTACTGAACAATGTCGGCGTGAATCCACAAGAAGGCTATGACAAGTTGCTTGATTTTAAGCACAACTATGTGGAAAAGTATGATTTGACGATGGAACCTTATCTGAATGATTGGCTAAAAGACTATGTTTTGTACTACCAATTAGGACAAGATGAGATCGATAATTGTTTTGCCCAAGAAATTAAAGAAGACCATGACTATCTGATTTTGCGTCATCCCGAAGATTATTCGACTGAGAAATTAGCCGCTGTTTTTGCAAATAGATCATCGTATTGGAACACTTCCAAGGTGATTAAGCAGAATCAGGCTAAATTTACCGAGCTTTTAAAATGCGTGTGGCAGGAATTGCTAGATGCTAAAAAGTTTGGCATTGCTTATTACAGCGCCTTTGTGGCTAAGCCACAGGTTAAGCAGCAAGATGTGTTTTTAGGCAGCGTTTTTTATAATCGGGAAAAGAAAATTCCCACCCAAATGGTTGATGCCGCAAGAAAATATGTCTTTATGAATGGCACTTGGCAAATTCATTTTGATGAGCCGGTGAAAAGGCAGAAGACCAATTTAAATACTTTTTTGCATGAATTGGACCGCATTGCCCGTGAGAAGTTAAAGCTGGGGCGTCCAATCAAGCCACGTTTTATCGATCAAGCGGTGTTAAAGGCGATTGACGCTGGCATTGCTGTTTATCAAGAACAACAAGAAAAAGCCAAGATTGATCAGATTAAGATTGATTTCTCTGACTTGGATAAAATTCGTGCTAATGCTTCGGTAACACGCGATAGCCTGTTAACTGATGAAGAAAAAGAATTAGAGCAGGAAGAGCAAAAGCAAGTAGAGCAGAAAAAAGAGATTGAGAAACCAGCAGAAGTTAAGACAGATAATGAATATGGTCTCGATAAAAATGAGATGTTCTTGCTTATTTCTTTACTTAAAAATCAGCCGTGGCAAGATTACGTTAAGAAAAATCATTTGATGGTATCGATTCTGGCTGATAGCATCAACGAAAAGCTGTTTGACGAAATTGGCGATAATGTCATCGAATTTGATGAAGATAACCAACCACAAATTATTGAAGATTATAAAGAAGATTTAGAAGATATGTTTTTGAAGGGATGAAAATATGCCACAAAAAAGAAGAGTACCTAAGAGAATTGCCCAAATCGTATTGAATTCGCTCAAAGGTGGGGTAGTGCCACGAATTGGTTTGCCTTATATCACAGTTGGCCGTAAAGCAGAAATTGAAGCATTGCTGCACGATGTCGACGTCATTCAAGAAGGCGGTGCTAGTTTCCGCTTCATCGTTGGACGTTATGGTTCCGGTAAAAGTTTTTTACTGCAAACCATCCGCAACTACGTCATGGACAAAAAATTTGTGGTCGTTGACGGCGACCTTTCGCCAGAAAGACGTTTGCAAGGTTCAAAAGGCCAAGGGCTAGCCACTTATCGTGAATTAATTCAAAATCTTTCTACCAAAACCAGACCTGAAGGCGGCGCCTTAACTTTGATTCTGGATCGCTGGATCAATTCGGTGCAGACACAGGTTGTTAGCGAAGGAATTGCCAGTGATGATCCCAAGTTTGAAGCAGCAGTGGATCAGAAGATTTATGGCGTAATTTCATCATTGAACGAACTGGTTCACGGTTTTGATTTTGCCAAGCTGTTGAATATGTACTATCACGCTTACATGAGTGGTGACGACGAAACTAAGGCCAAGGTCGTTAAGTGGTTTAGAGGTGAATACAGTCACAAGACCGAAGCCAAAAAAGATTTGGGTGTTGATATTATCATTTCCGATAGCGATTGGTATGAGTACTTGAAGTTATTTGCGACCTTCTTTAGACAAGCTGGTTATGCTGGCCTGATGATCATGATTGACGAATTAGTGAATATCTATAAAATTCCTAACGCCATTAGTCGTCAGTACAACTATGAAAAGATTTTGACCATGTACAACGATACTTTGCAGGGTAAGGCCAAATATCTGGGCATTATCATGTGTGGTACGCCGCAAGCCGTTGAAGATCGGCGCCGCGGAGTTTATTCATATGAAGCTCTGCGTAGTCGTTTAGCCTCAGGTAAATTTGCGCAAGAAAGCGCCCGCGACATGTACGCTCCAGTGATTAAGCTTGAACCATTAACCGCAGAAGAAATGCTGGTTTTGACAGAAAAACTAGCTGACATGCATGCCAATTTGTACGGCTACGAGCGCACGATTACTGATAATGACCTAGCTCAATTTATCAAGATTGAGTATGCCCGCGTCGGTGCAGATACTAATATCACGCCACGTGAAATTATTCGTGACTTTATCGAATTGCTTGATATTGTTTGGCAAAATCCAGATAAAAAGATCACGGACTTGCTTAATTCAGATCAATTCAGCTATACCAAGTCAGAAGCCGTTTCGGATAATGCGGAAAAGGATTATACCGAATTTAAGATTTAAAGGATGAACTATGGACGTTTTTTCACATTATGCGCCATTTATTCAAGATTATATTTATGAACATGGCTGGCAAAATTTAAGACCAATCCAGGTTGCGGCTGCCGAAGAAATTTTTAACACTGATCATAATGTGCTCTTGTCAGCTTCAACGGCATCAGGGAAAACCGAAGCGGCCTTTTTCCCGATTTTGTCAGAGATTTACAATGAGCCGGAAGATTCGGTTAAAGTTCTCTATATTGCTCCGCTTAAAGCGTTGATCAATGACCAATATGATCGTTTAACTGACTTATGCACAGATGTGGATATTCCAGTTTGGCGCTGGCACGGGGATGTGGCTCAAACACAAAAGCGTAAGCTACTCAAACATCCTTCGGGTATTTTACAAATCACGCCCGAATCGCTTGAAAGCTTCATGATCAACAAGCACATGGATATTCCGCATCTTTTTGGTGGCTTGAAATATATTGTCGTTGATGAATTGCACTCATTTCTTAGAAGCGACCGCGGTGGACAAACTTTTTGTTTAATTGAGCGTTTGTCTAAACTAGCTAACGTTAATCCACGTAGAATCGGGCTTTCTGCGACTATCGGCAATCTGGAAGATGCCAGCAAATTTTTAGGTGCCGGTTCAAATAGAAAAACTGTGGCTCCAAGGGTGCAGAATGAACCGCAAATTTGGCATCTTTCCATGGAACATTTTTATAAAACCGATCCACAAGCTAGTTCAAAGAATTTTGATCCCAGTCAAATTGAACCGAAAACTGATAAGGCACCAGAATTGGCTGATCCCGGAATTGGCTATATTTTTGAACACACGCGTGGCAAAAAGTGTCTGGTTTTCACCAACAGTCGTGAAGAATGTGAGGCTGTGTGTCAGGAACTTAGAGCCTACTGCGCCTATAATCATGAACCGGATCACTTCATGATTCACCACGGTAATCTTTCACCAGCCTTGCGTGAAACTGCAGAAGCCGCAATGAAAGATGACGATGTTTATATGACAACTTGTGCGACGGCCACGCTGGAACTCGGAATCGATATTGGTCAGCTGGAATCTGCCTTTCAAATCGATGCGCCGTTTACTGTGTCAGGCTTTTTGCAGAGAATGGGACGGACAGGACGCCGCGGCAATCCGCCAGAAATGCACTTTGTGATGCGCGAAGAGCACCCTGAATCAAGGGCAATGCTGCCAGAATTGATTCCATGGCCATTGCTGCAAGGGATTGCCTTGGTACAGCTTTATGCCGAAGAAAAATGGGTTGAACCGCCTGAACCTAACCGTTTGCCATATAGTTTGCTTTACCACCAAACGATGAGTACGCTGGCTGCAGGTGGTGAAATGACACCGGCAGAACTGGCCTCTAGGGTATTAACTCTGTCATATTTCCACAACGTGAGCCAAGAAGACTATCGCGTTTTGCTTAAGCATTTGCTTAAAACGGGACACATCGAATGGACCGAGAATGGTGGCTTGATTGTGGGCCTTGCCGGCGAAAAAGTTGTGAATAACTTTAAGTTTTACGCGGTTTTCCAAGAAAATGAGGAATTCAGCGTCCATGCTGGCAGCGAAGAATTAGGTACCATCGTTAAGCCGCCTCCTGTAGGGGACAAGATTGCGATTGCCGGTCGCGTATGGATTGTCGAAGACGTTGATATCAAGCGCCACCAGGTATATTGTCACGAAGTAAAAGGCAGAATTCCTGCCTACTTTGGGGATGTACCGGGCGATATCCAACCGAAGATTTTGCAAAGAATGAAGAAGGTACTCGCTGAAAAAACGATGTACCCGTATTTGATGCAAAACGGCAAGGCACGTTTAACGCAGGCCCGCGATACAGCAGCGCTTGCTGGTTTGCCTAAGAAAAACTTGATTAAATTAGGTGGCAACATGTGGTGTCTATTTCCGTGGACTGGTACTTATGCATTTTTGGCATTGGAACGCTTAATTAAGATCAAATGTGGTAAGCAGTTGAATATTCGAGGATTTAACTCATCCAGACCATATTTTATGTATTTTGCCATGGATGCGGATGAACAAGAATTTTGGCACATTATCGGTGAAGAAGCAACAAAAGATTTTGAACCGCTAGAATTAGTTTACCCAAATGAAGTGCCGGGAATTGATAAGTATGATCAGTACTTGCCAAAAGAATTACTTAGAAAGGAGTTTGCTAATAGCGTTTTGGATATTAAAGAAATGAAGCGTTGCGTTAAGCAAATGGTTAAAGAGAATTTGGTATAGGATTAAAAAATTAATAAGTAATTTAGAATGTTGATAATTGTTTCTTAAACAGGAATATATCGACATTTTTTAGTTTGCCAAGTTATAAAATGACACATTGTCATCATGCGTGTTAAAATATACTAAACTCAATTATTCAGTTATGTTACAATTTGCATGTAAGCATTTTCATTACAAGACCTAGAAAGAAGGATTCTTTATGAAAAAAATAATCAACGATCCTCATGATGTTGTTCCAGAAATGGTTAACGGAATGACGAGAGCCTATCCACAATACATTGAGAAAATTGAAGGAACTGAAGCTGTTGTTCGCAGTGATAAGGATTCTATGAAAGGTAAAGTTGGAATTGTTAGTGGTGGTGGTTCAGGCCATGAACCAACACATGCTGGTTATGTTGGTGAAGGGATGCTTAGTGCTGCTGTTTGTGGACAAGTTTTTACTTCACCTACACCAGATCAGATTTATGCTGCTATTAAAGCAGTAAATCAAGGTCAAGGAGTCTTCTTAGTAGTTAAGAATTACTCCGGTGATGTTATGAACTTTGATATGGCTAAGGATTTAGCAAGTATGGACAATATACCTGTTAAATCAATTGTTGTTGATGATGATATCGCAGTAGAAAACAGTTTATATACGCAAGGTCGTCGTGGCGTTGCTGGTACTATTTTTATGCATAAGATTCTTGGCGCTGTTGCTCAACAAGGAGCATCTCTTGATGAAATTGATGCTTTAGCTCATAAAGTTTTGCCAAATATTAAGACTATTGCCGTAGCTTTATCTGCAGCTACTAATCCAGAAGTGGGCAAGCCAGGTTTTGTCCTCAAAGATGATGAAATTGAATATGGGGTTGGAATTCACAGCGAACCGGGTTATCGTCGTGAAAAAATTAAGCCTTCAAAGGAATTAGTTGAAGAGCTGGTTGGTAAACTTAATAATGAAATGCATCTTGATGGTAATAAGAAGTATGCCTGCTTAGTAAATGGTATGGGTGCCACCCCATTAATGGAGCAATATATTTTTGCAAATGATGTACTAAACAAATTGCAAGAATTTAATATTAAACCAAGTTTTATGAAGATCGGTAATTACATGACCTCAATTGATATGGCTGGCATTTCTCTTACTTTATTTGAAATAAAAGATGCTAAATGGCTTGATTACTTAAATTATCCAGTTAAGACAATTGCTTGGTAAAAGGAGAACTAAAAAATGACATTAACCGTTGATACCTTAACGACTTGGATGAGTAAATTTGCTGAAAAAGTTGAAACCAATAAACAGTTTTTAAGTGATCTGGATACACCAATTGGTGATGGCGATCATGGCTTTAACATGGATCGTGGAATGAAAGCTGTTGAAGAAAAATTAGCAACTAAACCTGCTGATGTTACTAGTGGTTTTAAGATAATTGCTATGGCTTTGATTTCAACTGTTGGTGGTGCTTCAGGTCCACTTTATGGTACAGCCTTTTTAGAAATGGCGAAAAAGAGTACTACTACTAATGACATTGGTGAGTTACTTGATGCAGCATTGGCTGGTATTGAGATGCGTGGTGGAGCTAAACCTGGTGACAAAACTATGGTAGATGTTTGGAATGCTTTGGTTCCAGATGTTAAAAATGGTATCTTGACTGAAAATAGAATTACTGAAGCTGTTGCTGCAACGAAAGATATGATTGCGAGAAAAGGTCGTGCTTCATACTTAGGTGAGCGGTCAAAAGGACATGTCGATCCTGGTTCACAATCAAGTGGTTACTTATTTGAAGCTTTACTTGAAACGGAGGGCTTACTATGAGTTTAGGTATTACCTTAGTATCACATGTTTCTGATATTGCAAACGGATTACCTAAGTTATTAAAGCAGGTAGCTAAAGATGTTCCCATTACTACCGCCGGTGGTACCGATGATGGACGAATCGGTACTAGTATGCAAAAGATTATTAAAGCTTTTGATGATAATTCTGCCGATGAAATTTTAGCATTTTATGATTTAGGTAGTGCAAAGATGAATCTTGAAATGGCTATAGAAATGTCTGATAAAAAAATACATATTTATGATACTGCTTTCATTGAGGGTGCTTATACTGCGGCTTCATTAATTCAAGCTGGCGTAAATTTAAATGATATTGAAAAACAACTCAAACCCCTCACAATTAAGAATTAATAGAAAGAGGTTCTCTTATGTCAGGATTTATTGGTGAATTTTTTGGAACGATGATCTTGATTGTTTTTGGTACTGGTTGTGGAGCAGCAATCAATCTAAAAAAATCTTATGCGAAGGGTTCAAATTGGTTGTATGTTTCACTTGCGTGGGGTATGGCTGTAACTTTTGGTGTTTATGCAGCGGCTAACTTAGGTTCACAAGGACATTTAAATCCTGCGGTAACTATTGGCTTCGCTTGCTTTGGCTTTTTCCCATGGCATGAAGTATTGCCTTATTTGCTAGGTCAATTCTTGGGTGCTTTTGTAGGTGCTGTATTGGTAGCTATTCAATTCTATCCTCACTTTAAAGAAACTAAAACAGCAGAGGAAGGAAATAATGTAGGTATTTTTGCTACTGGCCCTGCAATTAAGAATAATCTGTTCAACTTTTTAAGTGAAACTATTGCCACTTTCTTCTTTGTTTTCACTTTACTTAATTTAGGTGACTTTGATAAAGGCTTAAAACCAATTGCAGTAGGACTTTTAATCATGGTTGTTGGTCAAGCCCTAGGTGGGACTACTGGTTTTGCTTTAAATCCAGCTCGTGATTGGTCTCCAAGGTTTGCTTATACAGTCTTACCAATTCCTAATAAGTCAGATGCAAATTGGAGTTATGCTTGGGTGCCGATGTTTGGCCCACTTGTAGGCGGTATCCTAGCTGGTGCTTTACAATATTTGTTAATCAAATAATTTATATAAGAACATCCTAAGTCACTCTTAGGATGTTTTTTAAGATGATACTTATTGTTGCGTTAAGCAAATGGTTAAAGAGAATTTGGTATAATAGACTAAAAAAGAAGAAAAGAGATAAAAATGACGCTTAAAATTAATCAATCTGTTTCTAAGGATGCACAATCTCGTACTTTGCTAAAAGAATTATTAAAGGTTCACCAAATTCACCAAGCATACAATGTGCGTGATTTGACCGACGCAGATGAACAAATTTTGGAAAAGGCATTTAACACTACCCGTGAAATGATGCCTAGAATTTCCGCTAAGGAAATCAAGTTTGAAGACAAGAAGTGGGATTCATTATTCAACTTCTTGATGGCTGAACAAATCTCATTTGCACGTGTGCTTACTAACGGTGACGACAACTTGAACGAATATGTTCAAGCAAAGAACCAAGCTCACCAAGCATACGCATTGGTTGAAACTGCAATCAACAATCTTGAAAATGAAGATAAATAAGCATGAAGGCACACAGAAGTATATTTCCTGTGTGCCTTTATTTTTGCTATAATGGACTTACTAATTAATAGTAAGAAGGGCGAAAATGATTCATAACGAAACTATCGATACACAACTAAATCACCGTTCTATTAGAAAATTTAAAGATCAAACTTTGACTAAAGAACAACTGGAAACTTTGTACTCAGTTTTTGGTCAAACTCCAACCAGCATGTTTATGCAAAATGCTAGCTTACTGCACGTTACCGATCCTGAAGAAAAGAAGAGAATTCAAAAGTTATGTAACCAAAAATATGTTGGTGCAGAAGGCGATTTGTTTATTTTTATCGTTGACTTGTACCGTAACCAACAAATTAGAAAGCAACTTGACAAAGACGACGGCCGTGTTCACACGACTGATATCTTTTTCCAAGCGATGGAAGATACGCTGCTTGCTTTTCAAAATGTCGCTAATGCGGTAGAAAGTATGGGTTTAGGCTATGTGCCACTTGGTACGGTTAACGATCATCCGTTGGATTTGCTTAAGACGCTTGATTTGCCTGAGTTGACTTTTCCAGTGTTGGGGATGCAAGTAGGTGTGCCTGATCAAAAGCCACAATTGAAGCCACGTTTGCCATACAAGTTCACTTGCTTTGAAGGCAAATACAATAAAGATTTCAATGTTAAGGAGCTTAAGGACTACGACCAAGTGGTCACTACTTATTACGATTTGCGGGATGCCAACCGCAGAATCGATTCTTTCACCAAGCAAATCACTGGTGCCAAGCTTAATAATCACGAAACTGACCGTGATCAATTATCAAAAGAACTTCACAAACAAGGTCTCTGTTTAGACTGGAAGTAGCAAAAAAATTGACACTTTATCTCTTTTCGTCAAATAGTTGACGTTTGTATATTTATTGGCTATTGCTTATAAGCCTAGTTGAAAAATATAATATATGCGTACATTGAAAGGAGAGATAGGTTTATGTTTAATGCTATTTTTTGGATTTTGCTTATTTGGCTGTTAATCAATGGTATTTGGATGTGGTTCAAACTTGATGACCAAAAGTTGCAAAAGACTTTCGCATGGATTAATGTAGTTGCCGTAATTGTCGGCTTCTGGGTATTCTATGGTGTAAGTCACCCAGCTGGTACATTAGCAACTTGGTTCTTAGTTGTTAACTGGGTCAACGTGGTCATTGCCATTTTGCAATTCTACTTCGGTTATCGTAAAGCAAACTAAATTTAAATAAACTAATAAATTAACTGAAAAACTAACACACTATTATGAATAGAATGGAGTCTCCATAACCGATATAGTTATGGGGACTTTTGTGGTGTAATGATGAAACAAGATTTAAGAAGCATTCGTTCAGTAGCAAACATCAAAAAAGCATTTGTAGACTTATTGCAAGAAAAGCCTTTTGAGAAGATCAAGGTTAGTGAAATAGCTAGAAAAGCCGGGATTGATCGTCAGACTTTTTATCTCCATTTTGTGGATAAATATGACTTGCTTGATAAGATGAATAAGGAATTTCTCCAGGTGTATAAGACAATCTTGGTTGAGCGACTAGAGGGTGACAACTCCTTTGCTTTGGAAAAATTGGAGAAGATTTATCAAGGTAATTTGCCATATTTGAAAGAACATCGTCTGGAAGTTTTGAGCTTGCTTAAGATTGACACTGGTAGAATTTGCTTAAAGCGTGATTTAAGAAAAATGTTAATTGATAAGTATCAGGAAATAACTGGTGAAGCTTTGACTTCTTTCCAGCAGGATATGCTGGCCACTTTATATGTTGATAGTTTTATCACTTTTATTAAAGAAGATAGAAAGATCAGCGAGAAAGAAATTGAGGATTTGTTGATTAAAATTCGTGAGTTCATCTCCTAGCATTTTTTTGCCAACTGGCGCTAGTTTTGGTATAATTCTAGTGTTATGTGGTTGGTTCGCTGAATTAGCTCAGTTGGTAGAGCATCTCCCTCGTAAAGAGAAGGTCGCCAGTTCGATTCTGGCATTCAGCACTCAGAGTACTAACAAAAAAGGCCTGTAATGATGAACTGAGACCTAAAAATTAGACAGTTTAAAATACAGGATTAATAGAGGCTTGATTCCGATATTCTTTCGGAGTTAAGCCTTTTAATCTGCTCTTTATCCTTTCTTCGTTATAGTATTCGATATATTCTTCGATTGCTTGAGCTAATTCTTGAAGACTATGGTACTTGTATTCTTGATCATAGAACATCTCTGTTTTGAGCAAGCCAAAGAAGTTTTCCATTAGCCCATCATGCATGGAGTTACCTTTTCTAGACATGCTTTGAGTAATACCATGAAGCTTTAAAGCACGCTGATATCTTGGACTTGGGTATTGACAGCCCTGATCAGTATGAAATATGCAATTATTAAGAGCCGTTTCCTTGGCAAAAGCCCTATCAAGCATTGTCATTACTAACTCCATGTCTGGATGTTTGGAAATAGTGTAAGAGACTATATCGCCTCCACAACCATCCAAAATAGGTGATAGATAAAGCTTTTCACCATTGAGGTGAAATTCAGTAATGTCAGTGTACCATTTCATGTTGGGCATTGGTGCAAAGAAATCACGACGAATTAAATTAGGGGCTATCTTGCCAATAGTTCCCTTGTAGCTTGAATACTTACGCTTGTTGCGTCTGATACCCTTAAGACCCAATTTATGCATCCAGTAACGGACTATTTTCTCAGTAATATTCCAGCCTTCTTTTATTAACTGGAGTGCCACTCGACGATAGCCATAGCGTCCTTTGTGACGATTAAATATTTCCTTGATCCTTGCAATAAGTTTGGAACGCTTGGGCTTCTTAGGCTTTCGTTTAATTATTTTATAGTAAGAACTTCTGGCAATCGTAGGCAGCTCTGGATGCTCTGCAATTGCATCTAAGACATAGTTCAAGCTAACCTTAAATTCATGCCTTAGATCAGTAATTGCCTTAGCTATTTCTCTCGATCTTTGTCTTGATTCAAGGCCTTCAGTTTTTTTACGTATTCGTTCACAATACGCAATCGCAGGTTTTCTTCTTTCAGCTTTTGGATCTCTTTCTCCAATTCCTTGCGTGATTTCTGACTCTCTTTGATCACGGGCAGGGCGTCCTTTCTGTTTGATAATGACATTATACCCGTTTTCCTTATATTCTCTAAGCCAAATACTAAGTGTGCCAATACTCTTAAGCCCCGGTTCTAGTGATACTTGTACATATGACTTGGTACTGAAAACAGCTTGCTCAATTGCTTGTTCTTTAAATTCCTTAGAATAAACCTGATAAGGCCTATCTAAAACATTGATTCCATACATATCAATTAATCTAAGCATGTAATCCAAATTAGCTACATTCGTTTTATATGTTTTAGACAACTGACTTATTGAGATATTCTCATCTTTCCATTTACGATAAATTTCTATTTTTTGTTCTTTATTAAATTTAGACATGGTAAAGGACCTAAAAGTGTCTCACTTTTAGGTCTCACTTCATTTAGATGCTGATAAATCCACCTTTTTCTTTTTGAAATATAAAAACAATTAAAATAAATCCGGTTTTTCATATGTACAAATACAGATTAACAATCAAAATTGTTAGCGGTAACATACACATTCGCTATTGCTAATGAAAGCGCTTTAATATACGCTTGTTCTGAAATATTCAAATAGGAGGAAGCTATAATGAATAAAAATAAAAACCGTTACAGTAGAAGTAAATGCGTATTTGTTTGTGCATCAGCCATTTTGAGCCTTTGGCTTGGTGCAACTTGGACTAACAATGTTAAAGCCGCTGAAGTTGACGCAAATCAAGCAGCAAATAACACCGAACAAACACAGCAAAATACAGATCATGTAACGGCTAATAAACAAGATAAAACAAAAGATGTAGATAATCAAGCTACACCTACTGCAACTGAGCAAAATAATGCGCAACCAGCAGCAAATGCAAAAAGTAATGATTCAGCTTCTGCAACACCTCAATCTGATCCAGAAACGGTAAAGAACACAACTAAAGTTGTTGTTCACTATCAAGGTGATGGTACTAAATGGGTACCTTATGTATGGGGCAAGAATCCAAACAGTACTGGTGTTCAATATAATTGGGACGGCCAGGATAATTATGGTTATTATGCCAACATTACAGTCGATAATGATGAACAAAAAGTAGGAGTTTTGATTAAAGGTACAGACTCCTGGGATAAAGATGGTACAGGTGCCGACCGTTCATTGACTGTTGACGATAATGGTAAGGCTGAAGTTTGGTACAAAGAAGGTTCTGATGATAGTCAGGATGTAACTCCAAGCTATAATTCAGCTAAAATAAAAGTTCATTATCATGGTAATACTGATGCAACAAGTCTTAATTACTGGACTGATACTGATCAAAGTAAAAAGGCAGTATCATTATCGAAGGAAGACGATGATGATGAAATTGGTGACTTTGATTTGACGGGCCAAACATTTAGCAAGATCTATGTTTCACCAATTGGTAGTGATACTGAGACTAGAGAATTTACTCCACTTCCAGGTGATGGAACTACTGATATTTATTTAGTAAATAAAGATACAACGGCTTACTACACACCAAGCTTTGCTTTAGCACCAGAAAGCTTAGCTTCAGCTTCAATGGAATCACGCAATACAGTAGATATAAAGACTGCTAAAAAGATGACCGCAGATGAAGCTAAAGCCATCTTACAAATGAAGGATAATGAAGTTGTTGATGTATCCGCAGTTGACGCTGATCAGGATGGCAAGAGTAAAGAATTTAAGATTACCACAGCTAAAGATCTTGATATTTTAACTAATAATCAAATTGGAATTTACAACAACTTTAGGTCTATCGATATTGGCAAATACGTCAGATCTGATGAATTCGATGCCAAATATTACTATGGCGGCGATGATTTAGGTGCAACTTACACTCAAGCACAAACCCAAATTAAACTTTGGGCACCAACAGCTAAGAAAGTTGTTTTGAACTTATATGCCTCATTAGATAATGACTCAACTGCAACTAAGACATTTGTCATGACTCGTGGTGATAAGGGCGTTTGGTCAGTATCTCTTCCAGGTGATTACAAGAATTGGGCATATGATTACAGCTTAACCTTCGGTGATGGTAGCGAGACTAAAAGTAATGATCCATACTCAAAGGCAGTAACCATCAATGGTGATCGTTCAGTTATTGAAGATTATGATGCAATTAAACCAGATGACTTTAATAGAATGCCTTCATTCTCAAGCCCAACTAATGCAATTATCTATGAAACCAGCATTCGTGACTTTACGAGTGATCCAAACTCAGGTATTAAAGATAAAGGTAAATATTTAGGCATGATTGAATCAGGCGTAGCTCCTGATGGCCAGGTCACTGGTTTGGATTACTTGAAGTCATTAGGCATTACTCATGTTCAAATTATGCCAATGTTTGACTTCGCAAGTATTGATGAAACTAAGAATGATGGAACTTATAATTGGGGTTATGATCCTAAGAACTATAATGTTCCAGAAGGAAGCTATTCAAGCAACGCAGCTAATCCAACCGCAAGAATCATGGAAATGAAAGAAATGATCAACGGTTTGCACAAGGCTGGTATTAGAGTAATCATGGATGTTGTTTACAACCACGTATACTCACCAAACGACCAGGCCTTGCAAAAGACAGTTCCAGGTTATTACTTCGAATACGATGATGATAACAATATGGTAGCTGATAGTGGTTGTGGTAATGATACTGCCAGTGAACGTCTGATGATGAGAAAGTATATCCTGGATTCAGTTAAATACTGGGCTAAAAACTACAACATTGATGGCTTCCGCTTTGATATTATGTCATTGCTTGATACTACTACCATGAATGATATTCGGGATGAATTAAATCAGATTGATCCTGGTATGCTTCTTTATGGTGAAGGCTGGGATATGAGAACCACCAAGCGTGAGATCGGTGCTGGTCAATACAACGCAGATAAAATCCCTTCAATTGGCTTCTTCAGTGATGATATTAGAAACTCAGTAAGATCTGATGAACCAAATTACGCTCCAGGTTTGGTTATCGGTGATGGAAAAGAAGAAAAGTATGAAGCTGATGCTAAGAAGTTTATTGCCAGCTACTTGGGCGGTAAGGACTTAGCAATTCCTGGTGTTACTTGGCAGATTCACCCATACCAATCACCAAGTCAAACTATCAACTATGTTGCTTGTCACGATAACCGTACTTTGTATGACTTGTTGAAGTGGGCTTTACCTGATGAATCTGAAGCTAATATTATTAAGCGTGATAAATTAGCAACGTCAATGATCATGTTAGCAGAAGGTGTGCCATTTGTTTATGGCGGCCAAGAAGCTTTAAGAACTAAAGATGGTAACAATAATAGTTACAATGCTCCAATTGAAGTCAACGAAATTAATTGGGAACGTGTCAAAGACAATCAAGATCTTGTTAACTACTTCAAAGAATTAGTTAATGTACGTAAGAGTCAACCTGCCTTAAGATTGAACAATTATGATGAAATCGCTAAGACAGTAAAGACAGTCAATGCTGGTGAAGGTGGTATCTTTACTTTCGCTTACAAAGAAGATGGCAAGACACTTTATGTAGTATTTAATGTTAACGATAGTAATGCTGAATTGAATGATGTTGATTTGTCTAAAGCTGATAAGTTGCTAGACAGCGATGGAAATGTTGTCTTAGGCAAGACTACAACATTGATGCCACTTAGCACGTTGATTGCTGTAGTTCCAGATGAAACTCCAGTAACCCCGGAAACCCCTAGTGATACTGGCTCCATCACTAATACTGGTTCAGCTGATTCATCACAAATTCAAGGCAATGGTGATACTGATAAGCTTTTACCAGCTCTTGATATTGTTTTGACTCATAATGCTTATATTTATCAAAATGATGGAATTACTACTCTTAAAGAAAATGGTAAGAACATTGTCCTTAAATTGGGTAAAACTATTCATGCTATGAACAATGGTCAAATCTTTACCTTCAATGGTAAGAAATTCTACCAAATTGGAGAAAATGAATACGTCAAAGTTAATAATACTTTGAAACGCAAAGTTTTGATCCATAACGCTTTTGTTTACACAAAGAGTGGTAAGGCCATTAAGAAAGGTCACAAGCATATTGTTCTGAAGAAGAAGAGCACAATCTTAGCACTGGATAATGATAAGATTGTTACTATCAAAGGTAAAAAGTTCTATCGCATTGGTAACAATAAATATGTCAAAGTTGCTAATGTTAAAAAGGATTAATTGCTATTCATAATCTTTTCTCCACATAATTACAAAGCTCTGAATCTACTTAACCATTTACTTAATATTTAAAATTGTTTTGGAACAAAAAGGTTTAATTCCTGTTATGGAATTAAACCTTTTTTATTTCTTGATTTTAAATAATCGGAACGTATTTCATCCAAAGCTGCGTCCATTCTGAATACGTCCATTCAAAGTTCTTTTTTAATTGATCAGGTTGTTGAACCTGAAGCCAACTTTCAGGACACATTGATATTACATTCCCGTCTCTAAATATGAAGATCAGATCAAGATTTTTACCAATGATAATACTCCCAAGGGTATGCAATAAAGCATTATCAATCGGCATATGCTTAACCTTACTTCTGTCTGTAATGTTGGTGAGTCTTAATTGTTTAATGCTGATATTCTTTGTAATTTCCATCAAAGCATGAGTTTGGTTTAACAAAGTTTGAACATCTACTGAATTTTGGATGTCTTCTAGCGTTAATTGATGTTCCGTACTTCTGCTTTCATTGATTAGTGCATCCCTCTCAGATATTTCTATTGCTTTATTTTCTGAAGAACTGGTTGGAGTATCTAATTCGATAGTTCTAGCAGGTTCAGATTTGATGATACCTGATTCCGCATTAGGCCGATTAGTTACATATCTATTATCAGGACTATCTGTTTTATCAGCAGCATCAATGTCATTAAGTTAAGACATTGACTAAAGCTTGACTTTAAGAACCGAATTATTTTGATTCGGTTCTTTTTGTTTATATGTTTCGGTCTTTTCGAATACGTTTTTAGGAAAGGTCGTATTATGATGAAAAAACTGTAGCTGTACAATTGCTTAAGCATTTAAATGTTGGCCAGTATATTGTCATGATGGACCGTGGGTATACCAGCTTTAATTTAATTGAAAATTGTAATCGTCTAAATAATTGTTTTTACGTTGTCCGCACTAAAACGGGGAAGGGGCAATGAAAGAAATTCGAGCTCTGCCTGATTGTGAATGCGATCGTGATATTTCTTGCAAGGTGACTATTTCAAGTAGCTATTACATGAAGCATAAAATACCGAAAAAATACATTTAATACTGCATTATAGACATCATTACAAGAAATACTTTTCAAAGAATACTCAAGATGCAAGCTGGGACTTTGAAAAGCTGTGTACTGTGAAATTTCGTGCTTGCAAAGTAAGAATTAGTGATCCAGACACAGGTAAAGATGAGTGGGAAGTGCTTCTAACTAACCTGAATCGCCAGGAGTTTCCATTGCCTCGCATGAAAAAACTGTATCACTTACGTTAGGGCATTGAAAGTTCTTTTAGAAAATTAAAGTATGATCTAGGCTGTATCCAATTTCATTCAAAGCAAGATAATTTTATTGAAATGGAAATCTATGCTCATATGATTATGTTTAATACAGTCAGTCAGATTAATGCTCAAGCTTATGTACCACAATGACATTGCAAGTATACTTATATCATAAATTTTAAAATGTCCTGCAGGATTATTCATAAACAATATAATTACTCTTCAACTGATACTACTTTTCTTAAAATTTTACGTAGGATCAGTCGATACACTGTGCCAGTCAGACCTGGACGAAAAGACAAACGCTATATTAAAGTTAAGGCACCAGTTTGCTGTAGCCTAATTAAAAATTCCAATATTATAAAAAGGCTTATTTGTTGTACGCAAAAAGGGTATTGAGTGTCAATGTCTTAACTTAATGACATTGGTGATTTCACGTGTCTTTTTTAATTAAACATGTAAATATTTTTCATAAGAGATCTGACAGAATGAAGTGAAGCGGTTCTGAATTAATAAACCGACCAAAGTACCGATGTGCAATGCATAAACTGTGTGATTCCTGAAGAAACAAATTCCAATTACAATCAAAGGAGCGATGATGTTAAAGAGCTTCATCATCTTAGGACTCTAGCGACTCTTCAAACAGGATGACAAAGCATCATGTGGGTGAAAGCACCAAGCACACTCAGAATACATGGCTAAACCTGTAAACGAAATAAGTAAGCCAAAGATGTCGACGCCAAAGCGGGGGATGAAGTCCAGTTTATCAATACCCCACCAGCGCCAGACCGTCGCAAAGGCCTGCATCAGTACACTGTAAGGAGTCAAAAAGATCAGTTCTTTGCGCCACTGCTTCCATGACATTCTTCTTTCAAGAATCATGGTCAAAAAGCTGATCACAATTCCCTCAGTAAAAATTGAAGCACACATTGTCCAACCGAATGCGTGCATCATATTAACAATGGAAGCTGACCAAAGGATACTCCCCAAGTTAGTGACAATGGTCATCGAGTTTTCAATTGCGTTTAAAGTTATTCCTAAAAATGTATATAAGTAAGTTTTCTTCATTCGTCGATCGTCTCAACTTCAATCTTAGCACCGCCCTTAAAAAAATCGTCAAAAAAAGCCCCTTTAAGGGCTTTCATTAGAGTTCTTATTATAATTTATCTGCCCAGATGATGATCATTTCCTGCCACTCAGCACTTTGACCGATGTTGCGGAACTGCAGACTGAAGAGCTTGGCGTTCATGTGCTTTTCTTGCCATTCTTCATAGATCTCATTTGGCATATCTTCAGTTGATTGATACTTGAAAGAATCAACGTGTAATTTAGAAGCATCAATTGCGTTTTCTTTGTTAAACATCATAGTCACTTCTTTTCACACATTTATTATAGTCAGTTTTGTGAAACTTTGCTCAAACTATGCCTTATAATGTAATTATGTATTGAAAATAGTAATAAAAAAGGAAAGCGAAAATAATATCCAAACCTTTAACTTTTCGCAACAAATGCTTGATAGAATTGCTTTAAAATATGTGGATGATAGTCAAGCTCAGCCCTACGAAGCTAAGTATGTCTTAATGAAGGCACCAGACGAGGAAGGATTGTTTATTTCTAGTTTGGAACTTAGCATCAATGGGGATGAAAAGATGGATATCGTCAGAAATGGTCTGTTGATTATTTTTGACGAAAACGAAGTAAAGCATTTCACTGAGATTTTGCAAGACGCATGGAATGAAGGCGGGATGCAATAAAAATATATAAGGAAGAAAAACGTTAATTAATGAAGAAATTATCAATTATTATTCCTTGCTATAACGAACAGGAATCATTGCCGCTGTTTTATCCAGCGGTCAAAAAGATCGTCAAAAAAATACCGGTTGAGCCGGAATATATTTTTGTCAATGATGGTTCAAGCGACGATACACTGAAAGAATTGAAAAAAATCCAACAAGAAGATAAGGAACACGTTCACTACATTTCTTTTTCGAGAAACTTTGGTAAAGAGGCGGCCCTTTATGCCGGTCTGCAAGCCGCAACTGGTGACTTGGTGGTCGTGATGGATGCCGATCTGCAGGATCCACCCGAATTATTGATTGAAATGTATTATTTGATCAAGACCGGAGAATGGGATATAGTTGGCTGCCGCCGAGTGGACCGCAATGGTGAAAGCAAGCTGAAGTCCTGGCTGAGCAACATGTTTTATAAGGTGGCCAACAAAATTTCGGAGACAAAATTGGTACCAGGCGTGCGCGACTACCGCATGATGACGCGCCAAGTCGTTGATGCAGTCCTATCGATGTCCGAATACAGCCGCTTTTCAAAAGGAATTTTTAGCTGGGTTGGCTTTAACACGAAGTACCTCAGCTACAGCAATGTGCAACGTGTTGCCGGCAAGAGCGATTGGACCATTTGGCAACTATTCAAATATGCGATGGATGGAATTTCCGACTTTTCTCAAGCACCACTAAACATCACTCTGTGGCTAGGCTTTGTTTCATTTATCGTTTCATTTTTTGCCATCATTTTTATTGTAGTAAGGCACTGGATTTTCCCACAATATGCTATTAATGGTTGGTCATCACTTGTTTGTATCATTCTCTTAATCGGTGGTTTACAATTATTATGCATAGGACTGGTAGGTCGCTATATTGGCCGAATATATTTGCAAGTTAAGCGAAGACCAATTTATATTATTAAAGAAAAGAAATAAAGAAGAGCAAAATGACCCAAAAGATTATTAACAACACGTTGGCAGACGATCGAGTGAAGGAAAACTATATTTTTATTTCTGATATTCATGGCAATCATGAGACGCTGGGTCTAATTGAACAAGCCAAAAAAGACTTCCCATATGCTCAGCTGGTTACCGGTGGTGATTACATCGATGGTCGCGACAGCGTAAAGGAAGTGCTGGACTATTTAATTGAACAAAAAAGTGAAGGTGCCATTGTTTTATTGGGCAACCATGAACAAATGCTGCTTAATTATGCCAATGAACGTGAACATCAAGATGGGATCTGGTTCTTTAATGGTGGTAGTGATACGTTAAGACAATTGTTGGGGGAAGTTGCTACGCCAGAAGAATTGCGCGCAAGCAGGTATTATCGCTTTTTGACGGGATGCCCGATCATGTATGAAACGCCCAACATCGTGTTCGTTCACGGCGGCGTAAGACCAGATGAAAAGTATAATGATCCGGCTACATATAATAGTGTTGATCATGGCTTTAAGATCGATTATGACTTTTACCGCATCTGGGCCAGAGAAAGATTTTGGTATTCCGACACTTTAAATAAAAAGATCGCTCATAATAAGACCAAGAAGACAATCATCGTGGGTCATACGCCAACTTGTGGACTAGAAGGCGTGTTTGACGATGGTCGCTTGATGAATCGCTTGTCGCCAGATCATTGTATTGTGAGAAAGATGCAATATCCGGGCGAACCTGCTCGCGTCTTTACGGATGGTGGCTCGCACTCTGATCCGTTAATTTATCCGCATAATGACGGCAACGTCGTCGTTTTAGACGGTAAAGGCGACGTCGTAAAGGTTTATAACTATAACGATCCGCAAGGAACTGAAGTAGAAGAATAAAAAAATAAAGAAAAATAAGCAAAAATAAAAAGATCGAAATTCGATTAGAATTTCGGTCTTTTTTGATTTAGAGATCCAAAAAATTTTATTAGTCTTCGACTTTCTTAGCTTCGTTCATGGCTTTCATGATTGAAGGGTTCTTTGAGTGACAATCCTTGATCATTTGTAAATCTTCTTCGTTTAATGTAACAACATATTTACTCATAATTTTTATTCCTCGCTTTTATTTGAAAATACACCTTAACTATAGCACTTAAGCCAATTGCTGCAAAGATGAAAATATTCTCAAAAACTTTTTAAAAAAATACTGGTAAATTAAGCGCTTTCATTGTATAGCAGTGTCACAAAGGTATATATCAAAGAATAATGTAAGAGCTCTGTTTTTTGTAGTATATGGAAGAGGAATTATTATGGCTGATAAGAAATCTGGGGGCTTAACTGCGTTTGTTAACAAACACATTATGCCTGTAGCTGCTAAAATAGGTAACTTCAAACCGTTAATCGCGGTTCGTGATGGTATCGCAATGGCTATGCCGTTAATTATCGTTGGATCATTATTCATGATCATTAACTCATTCCCTGCACCAGGTTGGTCAGATTGGCTAGCCAAGACAGCAGTGCATGGTGTGAGCATCGCACAAATCTTAGCTAAAATTACTAATGGTTCCTTCGGGATCATGGGTCTTATTGCCGCATTTGGTATTGCATGGAGTTATGCCAACCAACGTAAGACTGATGGTGTTTCAGCTGATATTATTTCCGCATCAGTATTCTTTATTTTGACACCAAGTATTATGAGTGGCGACAAGGTTCCTGTAGAATGATTCCCTTACACCTACTTAGGTAGTAGAGGCTTGTTCGTTGCAATTATCTTTGGACTTAGCCCACGGCGGTCACATTATTACTCAACCATTCATCGACAACTTCGTTTACATGGGTGGTGGTGCCACCATCGGTTTGGTACTTTGCATCGGTTAGTTGGTATGGCGTAAACGCGCAAGTAAGCAAAGTGAAGTTTTAGCACCATTGACTATTGTTCCTGGTTTATTCAACATTAACGAACCAACCATGTTTGGTTTGCCAGTTGTTATGAACTTGATGTTGATTATTCCATTTATTCTTGCACCAATGATCAACGCAATTACTACTTACATTGCAATGAACTTGGGCTTAGTTCCATTATGTAACGGTACTGTTATTACTTGGACTATGCCACCACTTATTTCTGGATTCTTGGCAACTGGTAGTATCGCAGGATCAATTTTACAGCTGATCAATATTGTATTAGACGTTTTGATTTACATGCCATTCATGTCCGCATTGAACAAGCGTCAACTTATGGAAGAAAATAGGGCTAAATAATGATAACAAGATTAATTAGTGTAAATTCTAGTGAATTGTTAAAAATGAACGGTGACGAGCTTAAGCAAAGCATTAAGGCTAGCGAAGGCCGGACCGTTTTAAGCGAAAACGTAGTAATTCAACCTGCCATTGATGGCTTAACGATGTCAGAAATTGCGGCTGCCTTTGGTGCGGACCTGATTTTGCTTAACTTATTTGATGTGTTTGAGCCTAAAGTTAGCGGTCTGGAAGTTAAGGACGCAAAAGACACTGTCAAGAGGTTGAAAGAACTTACTGGCAGACCAATCGGTGTTAATTTGGAGCCAGTTGATCCAGATGTCAAAATGGAATCAGCCAAGTTTGAATTGCCTAAAGGCAGAATTGCGACGGCTGAATCAATGCGACGCGCAGAAGAGTTAGGTTTTAACTTTGTCTGCTATCCAGGCAGCGGCGTTACCAACAAGATGATTGTGCAAGCTGTCAGAACTGCTAAAGAGAATTTCTCCGGCATGATTATTGCAGGTAAAATGCATGGTGCTGGTGTTGATGAGCCAGTAGCAGATGAAGAGTCTGTGAAGGCAATGATCGATGCAGGAGCCGATGTGATTTTGGTACCTGCAGTAGGCACTGTGCCAGGATTTACTAGCGATGAGTTGATTAAGATTGTCAAAATCGTTCATCAACATGATGGCTTGGTAATGAGTACGATTGGTACTAGTCAGGAGAGTTCTGGCAAGGACGTGATTCGCGAGATTGCGCTTAAAAACAAGATGTCGATATCCAACATATCGGGGACGCCGCATGGGGCGTGTTGTCTCCAACAGAGACTATCTTTGAATTAAGTAAAACAATTCGCGGCTTGAATCATACTATTTCAAGAATGGCGCGTTCTATAAATAGGTAATAATTACATTATTAATAGGTAGAAAAAGGTCAATGGATAACATTGATCTTTTTTTCTGTAATAGTTTTTGCAGAAATGTTTCAGAGTGTTAAGAGCGAACATGCTTTTGCACATAGCAAATAAAAAGTAAAAAGTGGGTTAAAACGTTGACATAACAACATTTTGCATCATCAAAAATAATTTACATAAATATTACAAATGTTACAAAGGTGACACATTCAGTAATACTTTCTTAATAAGCGAGTGATATTCCTGTTATGGTTCTGCAACGAAAGCACTGTAGTATATAACTTGTCAATTGAATGAGACAGACGAATAAGTGAAAATTCGTTACTTATTATTTACTTTTTAAACTTTAAGGAGAGAATTTTTTTGAAAATCAAATCTATCTTAGTTAAGTCAATTGCAGTAGCTGCTATGTCAGTTACAGGTTTAGTAGTAGCAAACAACGCAGGTTCAAACACTGCACAAGCTGCTATCGTCCAAAACGATGCAAGCGTAGTAACTGTAAACTACGTTTCAAATAACTCAATCAACGTATACAACAACTATGAAAACCCAGTAGCAACTGGTCAAATTTTAGCAAGCAACACTTCATGGAAAGTTATCAAGACTGCTTACGATTCAAAGGGCCACAAGTGGTACGACTTAGGTAAGAACCAATGGGTTCGTGCTAAGTACGTAACTATTGGTTACCACGCAGCTGCTACCCAAACTCAAACTACTGCTCAAGCTTCAACTCAAGCTCCAGCACAATCACAAACTCAAAACACTCAAACTGCTTCAAATACTAGCGCTTCATCATACACTTCAAACGCATCAGGCTCAGAAGCAAGTGCTAAGGCTTGGATTGCTAACCGTGAATCAGGTGGCTCATACAGTGCTTCTAACGGTCAATACGTAGGTAAATACCAACTTTCAGCTTCATACTTGAACGGTGACTACTCAGCTGCCAACCAAGAAAGAGTTGCTGACAACTACGTAAAGAGTCGTTACGGTTCATGGTCAGCTGCTAAGTCATTCTGGCAAGCAAACGGTTGGTACTAATAAGCAGCCTCGAAAATAACAATTTAATAACGGCTAAAAGGCACGCGCTTACATTCAAGTTGCGCGCCTTTTTTGCTATAATAACCATATAAGTTATAAGGGATACTGGTAGTGTACAGGGAACAACGGAGGTAAACCATATGTTCAAAAAGATAATGATGACTTTACTTGCCAGTGTTTGCTTGCTAACTTCCGCTACTGCAGTCACGGAATATGCCACACCACAAACTGTGCAAGCTGCTACCAAGGGTAAAGTACAAGTAAAAGGCAGTAAGAAAGTCCGACTTTATACTTCGAAGGGCAAAAAGACTAATTACTACGCTTACGCCAGTAGAAAATATTCTTATTCCAAAAAAGGTTATATAAGAATTGGCAAGAAGAAATATTCAGCTTATAAGCTTAATGCCAACTCTTATTGGATTTTGGCTAGAAATGTCAAAACAGTGAAGAATACAGCTCCAGCAACTAATCTTTATGCTCAAGCAGCAATCAGGATGCCAAGCGGCTACACTCTTTCCGCATTGCTTGATGCATATAAGGGTAGCCCAAGTCCTGAATTCGTTAAGGCTTCTATGGAAGGTATGGAGATCAACAACTTCTCGCGTATCGTAGCTGGAGAAAGCAAAGACGATGACAAGATGATTGATCCTGACCATCTTTCAGCTAAAGATAAAAAGGAATTGGCTGAATTCTCTTTGCGTGTAATTAACAGTGCACGTGGGCAACTTGGCTTGCGTCCATGGGTTTACAGCGAAGGTACACAAAAGTTAGCTGATGATGTTGCTAAAGAATATCAAGATCACGGCCACAGTATCAAAGATAATGGTCACTATGTTGCCGGAATCGTTAGAGCCTGCAAGAAGAATGGCCTTAACTTAGATGACAACTACGTTGAAGACATGGCTGGTTTTACCATTAATAAAAAGACCATGCCAATGGGTGAAATGAAACGTGACATTTACTTTGGCTTGAAGCAAATGATCTTCGGCTTTGCCGGTGCTGGTGAAGCTCAACGTGGCGACAGAAATCTTTACCGTGAATGGGAACACGCTGGTGACATCTTCAACACCCAAGGTTCTCGTCATGATGGCGACTACAATTATTATGGCTTCAGTATTTCAAGAACCGGTAATATATATTCAATGCACTTCATCAGTGTGCCATCATTTATTGTGGATAGTAAAGAATTCAACAACAGTTTCAGACCTTAGAATTAAAATAGCCAAAGAGCACGCATTAAGCGTGCTTTTTTGATAAGATATAGAAAACGTGAAAATACGGGGGAAATTTTTGTGACAAAAACTTTATATCTAGTTCGTCATGGACAGACTTATTTTAATTACTACCATAAGGTGCAAGGGCGTTGTGATTCACCACTTAACGAGAAGGGTATCCGCCAAGTAGAAATGGCGCGCGATTACTTCCAAAAACATCACACTCACTTTGATAAAGCTTTTTCTTCAACACAAGAAAGAGCATGCGACACCTTGGAAATTATTACGGACCACAAGATGCCATATACGCGTTTGAAAGACTTGCGGGAAAAGTGCTACGGTATCTTTGAAGGCCGCGATGAATTCTTGTTGCCATGGAACTACGGTAATTCTAATGTTGATCCAACTATGGAAAAAAATGAAGACGTTGTAGCTCGCATGCGCCGCGCCGTTGTGGAAATTATGGATGGCATTGACGATGGTGAAACCGCACTTGTTTGCGGCCACGGCGATATTTTGGCTAGATATGTTAGGGATGCAACTGATAATCCTAACTTTCCTGGTTTTGCCAATGCCTCAATTGTTAAGTTGACAGTTGATGGCGATAAAGTTCATTTTGATGAGTATGTGTGGCCCGCAGAAGATTTGGGATAACTTTAAATGACAATAAATTTGTATTTGGTTAGACATGGACAAACTTTATTTAATAAAGAACATCGGATGCAGGGTAGTTGCGATTCTGCTTTGACTCCATTGGGGATTAAGCAAATTGAAGCTACGCGCGATTATTTTGCGCAAAATGGCATCAGCTTTGATCGGGCATATTGTTCTACGCAGGAGCGTGCTAGCGATACGCTTGAAATTATCGCTGGTCCTGAGATGGAATATGATCGCTTGAAGGAACTAAAAGAAAAAGACTACGGCATTTATGAGGGTAGAAATATTCTGCTCTGGCCGTTATTTAGGCGTTTTATTGGCAGCAGCACGATCGAAGATGACCGTGAAGTAACTGAGCGAATGGAACGCGGGATGAATTTGATCTTGCGGGATGCCCAGGATGGCGAAAATATCCTGGTTGTGGGTCACGGCGACAGCATGTGCCACTACATCCGTGAGCGCGCCGGTGGTGCCAAGTTTACCGGCTTTCATAATGCCGAATTTGCTTTGCTTAAGAGCGATGGCAATGATGTTGAATATGAAGAAAACGTTTGGCCTGCCAAAAATGTGCGAATCGATCAAATAACTGGTAATTAGTCGTTCGAATTTGGTACATTAGCTTATAATAAGTGTGTAAAAATTATGATACGAGGCTAGAAGAAAAATGGATGAAACACCAATTTTTAAAATTACTAAGTTAAATATTGCAGAAAATGATCGTAGCGAATATATTCGTGAAGCAGAAAAGAATATGCATGATTCAATTCCTGCAGAAGAAGGTACTTTGCTTATTGGTAGCGGCCACGACGACGCACAAGGCGAAGACAATTACGAAGTAGAATTGTTCCGCAACAAGGGTGCAGAAGATTTACACATTGCTGAATCTCACGCTGATGACTTTGCTGAAGTAATTGACAAGATTGCTACTAGCAAGAAAGTTATCGATTTGAAGCCAGAAGTAATTACTACTCATGCCCAAAAGGCTTTAAACAGTTACGCAGACAACTTCGTTATGCGTTTAGTTAAGGTTGAAGTTAAGAAGGGTAACGAAGAAGCATTTGCTCACTCAGTTAAGAAGGAAATTACTACAAGTATTGCTTCTGAACCAGGCATGGAAATTATGATGTCCGGTACCAACAAAGAAAATCCTAATGAATGGTATTTTGTTGAAGTTTATGCAAATGATCAAGCATACGACAACCACGTACAAACACCACATTACGAAGAATACATTGTGGAAACTGACGGTATGGTTGAAAGAAGAGACGTTAAGACTCTTGTAAGAGATGTCTTAGCAACTCAAGGTGCTATTGTTTTGGATTAATAAATAAAGAAAAGATGCCGCCGCAAGGCGGTATTTTTTTGAGGGTAAAATTATGACGAACACGATCGTTTTTGCTCACCGCGGCTTGCCGGTGAAGTTTGCGGAGAATTCACTTGAAGGCTTCCGTTATGCGGTGACGCATGGCGCAGAAGGCGTGGAGTTCGATGTGCATTTGACTAAGGACAAGGTGCCAGTGGTGATGCACGATGAAGAAATCGACCGTACGACTGATGGAACGGGTTTTATCAAAGACTACACGATAAGCGAACTTAGGAAGTTTCATTTAGCTAATGGTGAGCCGGTGCCGATGCTCAGCGAATTGTTTGAAGTTTTACAAAATAGGGATATTTATATCAACCTGGAATTTAAGACCAACAAGGTTCATGATGTTGGGATCGAAGGCATCGTTTTAGCATTAGCCAAGAAGTATCATTTTGTCCATCCCATCATCTTCTCTTCCTTCAATTACCAGACCTTGAAAAATTGCCAACGGATCGATTTGCATCAACAGTACTGCTTTTTAACGAAGATGCCGGTGGCTTTGCCAGAGCGTTTTGTGAAGAAAAATCACTTTGCGGCCATTCATCCGCATTTCTATTTGCCAAGTAAGGTAACGCAGCGGATTTGGACGGTGGATAATCCGAGGATTGCGAAGCGGTATTTCAAACTAGGTGTAGCTGGGATTTTTACGAATAATTTTGAGTTGATGAATAAGGTGAAAGAGAAAAGTAGATAAAATGTGATAATCATAGTTATTCTAATTATGATTATTTATAGTCGAAAAATTGGACAACTAAAATTAATTCAAAAAATTCAAATTTTCCCTTGCATTTTATTTGTCATTCCCCTATACTATTAACTGTTGAGCGGTTGAGAGATCGTTCAAATAGAACCAATCAAGTAAAAGGTTTGAAGATTGGGTTATAGCCAAGTGGTAAGGCAATGGTTTTTGGTACCATCATGCGCTGGTTCGAATCCAGCTAACCCAATAAGTCAGATCAGGCAGTGAGCCTGATCTTTTTTTGTGCAAAAAATAAAGGTGAAGCCATTTATATACGGCTGGCTGTAAATGCTTTTCTTTACATATGTATCATGCATTAATAAATTGTGTGCATATATGACCAAACTATTGAACTCCTTTAGTTATGAAATTACGATAATGGTGTTTTAAATGATTAAGTAATTCTAGTGGGAGTTAAGAAATGAGAAAAAGATATAGATATGGTGTTTTTATTGTCAGCACTATTTTGGCTGCGCACCTTTGGCAATGAATAATAATGTTGTCAAAGCTGATGCTATGGAAAAACCAGCTCAAAGTAATAATGCCCAAGGCGGTCAACAAGGTGCCACTGGTAAAGCTAATGGTACCCAAGGTGATTCAACCACCAACCCCGTAGCAAAACCCGATTCTGAAAATTCAGCAGTTAAAGTGCAACATGCTGGTACAAAAGAGGATGCTCATCAAATTACTGAAAGTCATGATAATTTAGATCCTCAAAAAGAAATTGATATTGATGCCACCAATTCAACCGAGTGGGACGCAGTAAAATATATAAAAGACAAATACGGTAAAAACATCCATATTAAAATTGATGATAGTGACGTAGAGTATGATTTCATAAGTACAGTTAGAGATAAAAATGGTAAATCAGTTTCCTATGTTGAAGGACCTAATCGAAGAGAAGGCCTTGTTTCAATGTCTCTTGAAGATGGCGATGTTATTCAAGTAGTTGCTGTGCCTAGACAATTGGATTCAAACAAGTGGTATAGTTGGACACCTGTAGATAATCAATTTGGTAGTAAGGGTAATCAAGGTGATCCAATTAATCATGCAAAAAAGCTAATGGGTGGCGATCTCCCTGATGATATTGCTAATAGGGTAGTAGATGATAAAACTACTGGTAAATTAATTGAACAAACCGATGAATATGGTAATTTACCCACTATTGTAAGTGCCAAAAATGCGGATGGAAAAATTTTTAATTGGGTAGAGATAGATTTACACCCGCATTTAAATTCGTGGTTTCTAAAGGTGCTAAAGAAGTAGTCCCTATCTCTATGATTCAAGGTAGAAAACGCAATTCAATAAACGGCGAATTAGTAATTGATCCTACTGACCCAAGTTATCGTGAAGAAGTTTCTCCAACTACCCCAGCTGATATTTATAATCACCATAATACGGTGACTGTAGATCCAAACCAAAAGCAAAAAGATACAATTAATATCACTGATGATCCAGCTGCAACAGACAATCCATCAGCTTGGAAGGAGCCTACTGGTACAGATGATGGTGCTGGCTTTGATCTTACTACAGCTGGAACTACTAGCATTAAAACCTCTAATGTTTCAAACACAACTGAAGTTCCGGAAAACAAAACTAACAATTCTGTATTTGTTCCTGATGACACAAAGATCAATGTAACTAATTTGAACAAGTTGATTTTCGTACACAATGCCTTCATTTATGATGAAAATGGTCATGTTGTTCAAGAAGACGGTGCATATCAAATTAAGACTCAAGGTCAAAAAGTCAAGATTCTTGATAATGGACGTGTGTACAAATTTAACGGTCAAGAATATTACAAGATCGATTCAGGTGATCCAGATCATCCATACTATGTAAGAACAAGTTCTGTAGGTAAGGCCCCTAAGAAACAAGCCGTTGTAATGCGCGGTACTCTTAAGAGTTACAGAATTAATGTTTACAGTAAGAATGGTAAAATTATCGGTACTTGGAAGAAAGCAAAATAAGCTCAAACTAAGAAATAAATTCTAACCACAAATCAAAAGAGCATCTACTGCCAATTTCGCAATAGGTGCTCTTTTCGTTTTTAAGTATCAAATATTTCATGTTATAATCTGTATATGAAAAGAAACCAACGGATTGCAGCCGTTGACTTCAATCGTAGTTTTAGATAACTGTATGCTTAGCTAATCCTTGTGATTAGCTTTTTTTGTTATTGCGTAGGCTATAGCCAAATTAATAGCTAATTTAACCAGAGTACCTAGAACGATGCTGATTGTAATAGCCCAAGCTAACACGGAGCACTAAACCTTCAGACTATCCAATTATGCATAACTCTCACCTCAGTAGTTTATAAAATGTTGAGGGGTGGTTAGTCATGCTAAAACTACTAAAAATTGGCAGTTGCAATCTACCCTTGTCTGTAAAATAGTATATCAAATTTCACTATAAAAAACGCATGTTCATTTTAAACGTGCTTTTTTTATCTTTTCTTAAATTCTTTTACAATTTCTAACGATTTAGTAAAGATAATTGCATTGTCAAATAATATACATATAATAAAAATAAAAATTGAAAAAGCAAATAAACTGTTAGGTGAGGCTCCTACGTGAACACAAGCTATCGCCCGGAAACATCTAGAGATGCCAACGAGTAAAATAGTTCTTGTCGAGATAAGGCGAGATCCAGATAGCTAGCCTGTGCTTACGTCACGTAGTGTCAAAACTGAACGACGAGAAAAAATCGCTTAGATAAGGAGTTAATACTAATTGGTATTAGCTCCTTTTTAGTTTGTTTGCATGTTTAATCAGAAAGAGGGATTAACATGGCAAAAAACAAGTTGCTGATGAATAAGAAGACGGCCGATACAGAGTTTGTTAAGCAAATCGCGCAACAAACTCCCGAAGAAGCGCTCAAGACGCTGCATAGTTCACTAGACGGTCTGTCTTCGACGGAAGCTAAAGAGCGTTTGGAGAAGAATGGTCTTAACGAAGTTGCAACCAAGAAGCACAATACGAAATTGCATTTCTTCATTGAATCATTCTTCACTCCTTTCACAATGGTCCTGTTGCTGCTAGCAACGGTGTCGCTGTTTACCGACTACGTCTTCGTGCCGGCAGATCAAAAGGACTTGAGTACTGTGATCATTATGATTACAATGATCATAATTTCTGGATTAACGTCCTTTATCCAGAATGTGAAAACTAATGACGCAGTTGAAGACCTCTTGAACATGGTGTCCGTGACTACCAATATTCGTCGCAATAAAAAGGACAAAGAAATTTCTACCAAGCAAGTAGTTGTCGGCGATATTATTAATATCCACGCTGGGGACATGGTGCCAGCAGATATTAGATTGCTTCAAACCAAAGACTTGTTCTGTTCCTCAAGTTCTTTGAACGGTGAATCTACACCTGTGGAAAAGATAGCAACCAAGAAGCCTGATCAAAAAGACATGGATCAATATTTGGACTATCCTGATGTAATCTATCAAGGAACAACTATTGTTTCTGGTTCAGGTGTCGGTGTCGTTTTAGCTACCGGTGAACAAACTGTCTTTGGTCGTTTGGCTAAGGATATTTCAAACAACGACGTTAAGGAAACTAACTTTGATGTCGGTATTAAGAACATTTCTAAATTATTGTTAACAATGACTGCCATCATTGCACCTTTAGTTTTGATCATTAACGGTTTGACTAAAGGTAACTGGCTCAACGCTTTGCTGTTCGCCATCGCTACAGCCGTTGGACTTACTCCAGAAATGTTGCCAGTTATTGTTACTAGTAATTTGGTTAAGGGTTCGCTCGAAATGTCCAAGCACGGCACCATCGTTAAGAAGATGAACTCCATCCAAAACTTCGGTGCTGCCGACATTCTTTGTACTGATAAAACCGGTACTTTGACCCAAAACAAGGTTGTATTGGAACGTCACTACAACTTGGATATGAAGGAAAATCCACAAGTCTTGCGGTTGGCTTATTTGAATTCGTACTTCCAAACGGGGATGCACGATTTGATGGACCAAGCCATTATCGATGCCGCTAGCGATGAGCTAGACGTTGAAGAAATTAAACATGACTACACTAAGGTCGATGAAATTCCATTCGACTTCAAGCGTCGTCGCATGAGTGTCGTGGTAAAACGCCACGGCGATGGTCGTATCCTGGTAACCAAGGGTGCTGCCGAAGAAATGCTTGCTTGCTGCAATCGTGTGCAAGTTGGCAATCACATTAGTGATTTAACTGATGAATATAAAGAAAAAGTTTTAAAGCACATTGAAGATTTGAACAAAGATGGTTTGAGAGTAGTTTTGCTTGCTTACCAAAACAATCCTGCTCAAGCCGGCGAATTCAATGTTAGCGATGAAAAAGATTTGATCTTAACTGGCTTCTTGGCCTTCCTTGATCCACCTAAGGATGATGTTAAGGGTGTCCTTAAAAAGCTCAAGCAAGATGGCATCACCGTCAAGATTTTGACTGGTGACAATGCCGCTGTAACTAAGAGCGTTGCTTCAAGAGTAGGTTTAAACACCGAGTATGTTTATAGTGAAAAAGACTTCGTTGGTAAGGGCGAGGAAGAGATTAAAAAGATGGTTGAAGAATGTAGCCTCTTTGTTAAGCTTTCACCAGAATACAAGGCCAAAATTATTCAAATTTTGAAAAAAAATGGCCACACCGTTGCCTACATGGGTGATGGGATCAACGATACGCCAGCTATGAAGAAGGCCGACGTGGCAATCTCAGTTGATACTGCCGTTGATATTGCTAAAAAGAGTGCCGACATTATCTTGCTCCACAAGAGTTTACGTACTTTGGAACATGGTGTAAGAATTGGGCGTCAGATCTTTGCCAACACAATGAAATATATCAAGATTACCTTGTCATCTAACTTTGGTAATATTTTGTCAATCTTAGTGGCATCATCATTCTTGCCATTCTTGCCAATGCTGCCAATGCAGTTATTGATCTTGGATTTGATCTACGGAACCTCTTGTCTATCAATTCCATTCGATACTGTTGGTGAAAAATATTTGGAAGTACCACGTAAGTGGGAGACAAGAAAGTTGCCTAAGTTCATGTTCTACTTTGGCCCAACTTCTTCAGTCTTCGATATTATTACGTTTGCCTTGCTTTACTTCTGGATTTGTCCAAGCGTTGTCGGAGCAAGTTACATGGCTGCTACTCCAAGTCAAAAGGCAGTCTTTATGGCAATCTTCTGGAGTGGTTGGTTCATCGAATCACTTTGGACACAAGAAATGGTTATTCAAGCATTGCGTGATCCAGCCGTTCCATTTATCCAACAACATTCTTCACCAGTTGTCATGCTCGCTACGATTGGTGCAGGCTTGATCGGTACCGCAATGCCTTACATCCCAAGCTTGACCAAGGTAATGAAATTCGGTCCAATCCCAGAATTCTACGTTTTGGTAGTGTTAGTACTTTTGATTTTGTACATTGCACTTACTACTTTGGTAAAGCACTGGTACATGAAGAAAGAGGAGTTCTTAATTTAGATATTCATAGGATAATTACATTCGTTTAGAAAAGAAAAGGTCACGTTCCTAATCAACAATGCCATTGAGTTAAGACATTGTTAGAAAAGGAGTGGCCTTTTTTGATTTGTAGTAAATATTTTTTTACTTTTGGTAAAGGAGATTATAAAAAAGTAAAATAATTATTGAAAGCTTATAAAAGAGATGGTATTCTTATATCAATTTAATTTAATATTAAGATTTTCTCATCAGAGAAGGGGGAATGATGTATGAGCAATTATAGCTGGCCAAAAGGTCACAACAAGTACTATTATGTTTTCAAGACAAGGGAGGACTTAAATAAGATTGAAACACAAAGACGCGCTAGAGGTGTCTTGAACATGCGAAAGAAATGGGTGGCTACAGCTATTATTGCTTTAGCATCTGGATCGACAGTTTTATTAAGTCAAGCAAATTCTGCTCAGGCTGCAACTGAGAATCCAACAGTATCAAATGTTAAAGTCTCTGTGGTTGAAAATGAAAATGACTCACAGAATTCTAATAATACTAATCAAGAGACTAACCAAGAAGATACTCAAGCTGAGAACGCTGATCAAAATAAGGTTCAAGCTCAAAATGAGCAAAGTGCAGTACAGTCGCAAAAAAATCAAGATACTGCTCAGTCTCAGGATCAACAAACTCAGGTTGTACAAGACAATAAGCAATCAGTACCTGAACCAGCTAATCAAGCTGATCACGTGAAGGGAAATGTGCAATCGGCGTGGAATCAGGGTTATAGAGGTCAAAATACAGTAGTAGCTGTAATTGATTCTGGTGCAGATCCTAGTCATAAAGATTTTCAAACGATGCCATCTGATCCCAAACTAAAAAAGGACGATGTGCAAAAGAAGATTGATCAGCAAGGTTACGGAAAATATGTGAATGAGAAATTTCCATATGTTTATAATTATGCTGATAGAGATAATGATTACATTACCTCTGATGATACAAATCCAAATGATAGTCCTCACGGTCAACACGTATCAGGAATTATTGCAGCAGATGGGCATCCTGATGGAAATAACCAGTATGTAGTCGGGGTTGCTCCAGAAGCTCAATTAATGCAATTGAGAGTTTTCGGTCAATTTTCTGACGAAAAAACTGACGATGTTGCAAGAGCAATTTATGATGCTACTAATTTAGGCGCGGATGTCATTCAGATGTCTTTAGGTCAAGGAGTGGCTGACCAACAATTGACTAACATTGAACAAAAGGCGGTTCAATATGCTATAGATCACGGAGTTTTTGTTTCAATTTCTGCATCCAACAACGGTAACTCAGCTTCGGTTGATAACCCAAGTAATATTACTGTGAGAGGTTATAATTCAGGCTCTGAAGCTGGAAACTATGAGCCACTTAATTCTGGTACTGTCGCCAATCCTGGGGCCTCGAAGAATGCTTTAACTGTGGCAGCTGAAACTTCAGACACTGGTGCAGATAGCGATATGGCTTACTTCTCATCATGGGGACCTCTGTCAGATTTTAGTTTAAAGCCAGATTTAGCCGCACCAGGTTATCAGGTTGTTTCAACTGTGAATAATAATCAGTATCAAACGATGAGCGGTACCTCAATGGCTGGACCTTTTGCTGCCGGAAGTGCAGCCTTGGTAATTCAGCGTTTGAAGAAAACCAATCCTGAATTAAAAGGTGCCCAACTTGTAGCTGCCACTAAGGCTTTATTGATGAACAGTGCAAAGATTCAAACTCAAAAAGGCTATACTACACCAGTTTCTCCAAGAAGACAGGGAGCAGGACAAATTGATGTTGGTGCCGCTACTGCTAATCCGGTTTATGTAACAACACCAGATGGCACCAGTTCTTTATCTCTACGTCAAGTTGGTGAAAAAACAGCTTTAACTCTTACTTTCCATAATTTAACTGATGAAGCACAAACGTACACTTTTGATGATTTAGGTGGAGGTTATACCGAAAAGCGTGACGAAGATACTGGAGTCTTTTATGATGTTCAACTGGCTGGTGCTCATGTAAATGGCCAAAATAGTTTTACTTTAGCTCCAAAAGAAGTTAAAGATTTTCAATATACTTTGGATTTACAAGGTTTAACTAAGAATCAGCCAGTAGAAGGTTGGCTTCACTTTACTAATGACAAAGATAAATCGACAGTGGTTGTACCATATTTAGCTTACTATGGTGATCTAACTAGTGAAAATGTCTTTGATCAAAATGCTAATGAAGACAAGCCGGATGTTCAAGGTAATCGTTTAGTTAATGAAAATAATTACCCACTTGGCGTAGCTGATCAGGAATCCTTGAAGCAGTTAGTAAATATCGATGGTAATTATGATTGGCAAGAAGTTGCTAAATTGTATGAAAGTGGTAAGGTAGCTTTTTCACCGAATAATGATCACCAAAGTGATCTCATCAAGCCATATGCTTACTTGAAGCAAAATGTAAAAGATCTCAAGGTTGAGATTTTAGATGCAAAAGGTAATGTAGTTCGTGTGGTATCTGACATTCAAGGTGTTGATAAGTCCTATGATGAAAATGGTGTAACTAAAGATGCCAGTCTTTCAGTTTCAATGCGTGATAATCCTGATGCTTTTGAATGGGACGGAAAGGTTTATGATACTAAGACTGGTCAAATGGTAACAGCTCCTGATGGAAAGTATACTTACCGTTTTGTAGCCACTTTATGGAATGAAGGTCCAAATCAAAAGCAAACTGCGGACTTTCCAGTTGAAGTTGATACTCAAGCTCCTAACTTAAATGTTAAATATGATGCAGCATCTCATACTTTATCAGGCAATTATGAAGATGCAGGTGCTGGATTTACAAATTATTCATATGCAACAGTTAAGGTAAATGATAAGGTCTTTGGCTATAAGTTAAATGATGGTGAGTCTGGTTTTGACAATAATATAAAAACTAAGGGACACTTTAATTTTGTCCTAAGTCCAGATACCTTAGCTGCATTGAGCGGAAGTTTGAATAAAGTATCTGTTGCATTGAGCGATGTTGCAAACAATACTACTGTTCAAACTGTTGATGTAGCAGGAGTTAAAGATAAACCAGCAGTTTCTGTTTGGAATGCAACTGATGGTTTAGAATTTGATAAAAATTCAGCCGATTATAATAAGGAAAATAATACCTATACTTTGTATGGCTCAGCTAATAAAGACTTTTACTTAAATGGTAAATTAGTTCAGGTTCATGATGGAAAATATGAAGTACCTGTTAAAGCAGACGATACGGAATTAGTATTTTCAAGTGATCAAGCTGGTAAAAATGTTTTGAAATCATTTACTCCATTCACTCCACAAGCATTCTTCAATTGGCAAAATGTTGATGGCTTTGATGGTAACTTTGGTGTAAGTATCTACTCAGTTGAAACTAATGATCCAAAAGATGCAGTTGTCCAAGCAGCTGTACCAAAGGGCAACAATGTTAAAGCTTATGCTCAAGATTACTTTACTGGTGAATTATATGAAGGGAAAGTAGAAAATGGTGTAGCTACTTTCCATGTTCATACTTCAATCAATAAAGGAAAAGATGGTATCTTTAGGCGTGCGCTTTTAACTGGTTGGACTGAAGTTAGCGGTCCAGCTTATAATGATAAACAAGTTACCAGTAAGGATGGTGTAGCTAGTTCAAATCACTTAGGTGTTTACTACACCACCGATAAAGTTGACAGAAAGCTTTACACTAATCGTGATGATTTAGGGGTAGATGTAAAAGATGAAGCAGCTGATGTTAGTGCATTTAGCCCAACTGCATATCCAGGACATGCTTTATCTGATTTAACTACGCGCACTGATCCTAACCCAGCAATCCATTTTGATTATTTAAACGATAACAATACTACTCGTTTTGGTCAAAACGCAGTAACTATGGGTTACTACGATCCTGCAACTAAGAAGTTTACGGTTACCGGTCACGTTGATTCTGATGTCAAATCATTGACTGTATTAGCTGATAGTTCAGATGAAAATGCCCCACAAAATCAAGTTAAACTAGATAAAGATGGTAAATTCAGCTTTACCTTTACCGCAGAAAATGTCGGTCAACGTCCAGTTGCATATATCTACACTGATGAAAACGGACAAAAGGTTCGCGGTACTTTAAATATCATTTTAGATACTGTGGTACCAACTTTAAATGTTGATCAAGTTAATGGAAATGAACTTCATGTTAAGACCAATAACCCTGTCTTTAAACTTGCAGGGGTTGTCAACGATAATTTGGATGGTTACAGACTCTATGTAAATGGAGATAATATCTATCGTGAATTCTTAAATTCAGGCTACAATAAATTGGCCGGCTTGAATACTGATAATGAAGATGTAAATCCATATGGACCACATAATTTTGAAGAAAGTTTCAATTTAAATGATGATAATAATCAACCAACAACTCATGTATTTACTGTTTACGTGGTTGATCAAGTAGGTAATAAGGTTGAAAAGAAGATTACTGTTGATTATGATCCAAATTATGTGGCAGAAGTTCCAAAATCCGATCAAGATAATAACCAAACTACAGTACCTGGAGTAGTTCCAAACAATAATCAATCTGTAGTTTCAGTTTCAGATACTACTTCAACTGTTTTAGATAAAAATGGAGAAAAGAAGAATGATTTAAGCGATGCTGTCTTAACTACAAAATCATTCCCACTTCTTCACAATGCTTACTTATATGATGAAAACGGTGAAGTTGTTTTAACCAGCAACCCAAACAAGAAGTCAAGTTTGAAGAAAGGACAAACAATTAGCGCCCTTCAAAATGGTCATGTTTATGTCATCAAAGGCGTAAAATTCTATCAAGTTGGTAAGAATCAATATGTAAAAGTTGCCAATACTGTTTTACAAGCCGGTAAGAGATTGCAATTGAAACATAATGCTTTTGTTTATGATGCTGAGGGTAATGTGGTTAAGAAACATGGCAAGAAAGTTGTTCTAAATAAGAACAAGTGGATCTCCGCTTTAAATAATGCTGATAAATTTACGGTTAAAGGAGTCCAATACTATAAACTTGGTGATAATCAATTTGTAAAGGTTGCTAATACTGTTGTTCAACCAGCTAAAAAGCTTAAGTTGACACGTAATGCTTTTGTCTATGATCAAAATGGAAAACGTGTGAAAAATGCTAAACTTTTAAAGAAGGGAACAAATATCTTAGCTTTAAATAATGCTGAAAAGTTTAGATTTAATAATAAGACTTATTATCAAATTGGTAAGAACCAATATGTAAAAGTGGCTAACACACTATAATTTAAGCTTTCCTATAAAGAAGGCATACATTGCCAAATTAATATTTTAAGCTTCTAGATCATTCATTTACGATTTATCGTATTTGAATGATCTTTTTATGCCATGATCTTTTTTAAAAGGTAATCAGTTCTATTTAGATTGGTTAGAACGACTGTCTGATTTAGGATCATTAATTCTGAATTTATGCACCAAGTTTAATAGTTATGAGGTTCTAAATTAAGCACAGAAGTAGTGCAATGTGTAGAGTCATGGACACTTTGACAGATTTGTAGTGGAGTTTGTGGAAAAAGATAAAAAGTAAGAATTAATTTTTCTTTTGACAAGGATTAAAAAGACTCCTATATTTGAATTAATTTAGTTCGATATAAGGAGGAAAAACTATGGTCGACTTAACAAAACACATGAAAAAAGGCTTGGTTGAACAAAAGCCAGGGCAGATTTTAGCCTTTGCGGCTTACACCAACAAAATTCCCGACATTATCAAATTCACAATTGGTGAGCCTGACTTTAACACACCAGAGCATATTAAAAAAGCGGCCGAAGCCAGCATCGCTAACAACCACTCGCACTATGCGCCATCTAACGGGACTCCAGGTTTGCGCAAGGCGGCAGCCGATTTTTTAGCTGAAAAATATGGACAAAAATACGACCCAAGCGAAATTTTGATCACCAATGGGGTAACGGAGTCGATCTACGACTTTTTGACTGCGGTGCTTAATCCAGGCGACGTTGTTTTGGTGCCAACACCAATTTTTCCGCTTTATATTGGGGATGCCCTATCCATGGGTGCAACGGTTGAACAAATTGACACTTCTGACGATGACTTCAAATTAACGCCGGATAAATTGCAAGCAGCTTTGGACAAATACGGCGATCGAGTAAAGGCATTGGTGATGAACTATCCAACAAACCCAACGGGCGTTATGTACACGCAAGATGAGCTCGATGCATTAGCTGATGTGGTGCGTGACAAGCCAATCTTTGTTCTTGCCGATGAAATTTACAGCGAACTCAATTATGATCAGCCACATGCTTCGATGGAAAAGACCTTGCATGATCAAGTCGTATTGATGAACGGTGTGTCCAAGGCATGGGCGATGACAGGTTACCGGATCGGTGTGGTGGCTGCACCTAAGCCGATTTTGGATCAAATTGCCAAGATTCATCAAGCGATTACCACGACGGAGCCAACGCCAATGCAGGATGCGGCTGAAGAGGCCTTGGCTAACGGCAAAGACGATGCTTTGCCAATGAAAAAAGAATTCCAGAAGCGTCGCGATGTGCTTTATGATGGTTTAACCAAATTGGGCTTTGAATGCGTCAAGCCAACGGGTGCCTTCTACATTTTTGCTAAGATTCCGGCAGGGCTTGAACAAGATGATACCAAGTTCATCTATGATTTAGCTGAGAAAGGCCGCGTGGCTGTGGTTGCTGGTTCATTCTTTGCCAAGGGCGGCGAAGGCTATATTCGTTTGTCTTACGCAACTTCGATGGACAATATCAAGGAAGGTTTGAAGCGACTGGAGCAGTACGTTAAGGAAAATAAAGCTTAATTAAATAATTTAGACCGAGTGATGAGCTCGGTCTTTTTTGTATTAAAAAACAGCTTTGTTATGAGTTGATATTCCTTTTATATGGCGTTTTTTAATTGTTATAAATTTTATAGTAGAAAAATTGCATAAACACTTAAAATTACTATAAATAACAAATATGATAAGGGATGAAAAAGACAACACGCCTTATATAATAAAAAAGAATAAGTTAATGTTTTGATAAGGGATTAAACATTAGGTTGTCTTCGGGGGACGCAAAATGAGACAAATGAGAAATATTCAACAACACTTTTCTATTCGTAAGTTAACTATTGGTGCAGCTAGTGTATTAATTGGATTAAGTTTGTTAGGCTTTGGTACACCAACTGTACATGCTGATGCCAATGATACTACAGTGCAAGCTACTTCTGAAAAGGTTGATACTTCTACTAGTGAAACAAAGAATGATGTTAAGACAGAAGATGTAAAAGTTGAAACTCCTGTAACAGATGATAAAGCTGCTACTGATCCAACTACAAATGCAGATGTAAAGGAAGAAAAGAATACAGAGCCAGCTGACGAAACATCAGCTGCATATAAGACTGAAGCTCCTACAGATGCTACCAAGCAAGCCGAAACACCAGCTACACCTGTAACTGTAAGTGACAAAGATGCTAAGACTCCAGCTACTGAAGGGGATGCTGGTAAGAGCACTGATGTTGAGAAACCAGCAGTTCCTACAGATACTACTAAAGCAGCTACTGATAAAGCTCAAGATTCTGTAGCTACTAAGGATTAAACTCTTAAGGTTGATCAAGCTAAAAATGGTGCAGTAGATCCTAAAACTCTTAAGGAAGAAAAATCGTTCCTGCATCAGAAGGAGTGGCTTTAGACGACACCAGTATTAGAACTAAAGTTAATGATTTAGTCAACAATTTAGGTGACAGTACTACTATTGACGTTTCTGGTTGGAACACTTCAGGTGTAACTGATATGAGCCAGGTGTTCTAAAATCTTCCAAATGTCCAACATATTACTGGATTAGAAACTTGGGACATAAGCAATGTAACTAACATGGGCAATATGTTTAGTAATGATCCAGCTTTGATCTCAATTAGTGATATTTCAGGTTGGGATACCTCTAAAGTTCAATTTATGGACAACGTGTTCAATGGTGACAAGAACTTAACCACAGTTAAGGGTCTTTCTCACTTGAATGCTCATAATGCAAAGCAAGATGATATGTTTAAAGATTCTGCTTTGGTTCCTAAAGGTTTTGACTTTAACAATACAGGTTTAAGGCATTATCTTAATAATCATAAAAATGATTCAAGCATTGATGTCAGTGACTTTAGAACTAGTCATGTCACTGATATGAGTGGTTTGTTCCAAAACATTGGCCGTTCTAGTCTTGATCTTTCAGATTGGAATACCGGCAACGTTGAAAAAATAGGCTGGATGTTTGCAAACACTAGAACAGACATTACTTCAGCTCCATTAAAAGAAATCAAAGGTCTTGAAAATTGGGACGTTCGTAATGTCCAAGACTTTAGTCACATGTTCCATTCAGGCGGTGTGCCTGTTGAGATAGGGTCCTTTGTTCCAACAGGAAGTTTAACTAAATTAGATCTTTCAAATTGGAAACTTGATCATGTCACTTTAACTGATCACATGTTTAGCCTCTGCAAGAAGTTAACTTTTGATTCCGATGCAATGGCTAATATGGCAAATTGGAATACTTCATCTGATGAAAGCATGAGTGGTATGTTCCAAGAAATGAATAAAGTTAAAGATCTCAGCTTCATTTCTAATTGGGATGTAAGTAGTGTTAAAGATATGTCATATTTATTCCAAAATGACTATGCTTTGACTCACGTTGGTGATCTTTCACATTGGAACACTAATAAGGTTGGTACAGTATCTGACTTAAATTACAGCTTCGCCATGATGTCTACAGGCTGTGAACCTCTTCAAGAGATCAAAGGTATTGAGCATTGGGACTTTACACATGCTCACAGTATGCGTGGTATGTTTATGGATACCCCTGTTTTGAACCGGGTTGATTTAAGCCAAGCAACTAAACCAGTTAACTTACAGATTGCTGCTTCAATGTTTGATGGCTCTGGTGCAACTTACATCAACTTAAGCGGCTGGGATCTCAGCAAGTTATATCTATTTGATGATACTGGTGCTATCGTTAACACTCCATCAGCAATTTCAGCATTTATGGTCTTAGCTTCATGGGCAACTCTTCGTGGTGGTCAAGACATGTTTGCTAACTTAAGACGTCCAGTCGAAATTGTTCTTACTGGTGCTACATTGCCAACAGGTGAGAATGTCCTCTAGGTTAGCGACTCTAGAGGAAATCAACCAATTGTTGTCTTCAGTGATTGCTTTGAATGGACAACACTGGACTGACGGAAATGGCAATGATGTAACTGGTATTTATGGACCTAAGTCGAATCCAAACAAGCCTACTCAGTCAACGAAGCTACTGAACCGGTTCAACCAACCAATCCAGGCCCTACCGAACCTACAATTCCAGTACAACCAACCAAACCTGTTCAGCCAACAAAGCTGGTACAACTAACTAAACCTGCAAAGCCAAGCCAGCCAGCCAAGCCAACTGAACCAGCTAAGAAACACACAAATAAGCCGGCAGCTCCAAAGAAGGGAAAGGGTTACAATTACAACTCTTCAGTTCATGGCGAAACTATTAAAGGTAGAAACAAGGCTAACGGCACTACAAACAACGTAATGCCACATGCTGAAAATACTGCTCGCCCAAAGGGCGTAGCAGCTCCTGATGGTGAAACTTTACCAAATGGCTACACCATTAACACCAAGGGCCAAATCCTCAACGCTAAAGGTCAAGCAGTTGGTTACGTTGATAAGAGTAGTCACATGCACTTACCACAAATCAGTGAAAAGAGTACCGCTTCCTTAGCATGGCTCGGCCTCGGCATCGCATCCCTCGCCGCAATCATCGGGTTAGCCGCAGATCGCAAAAGAAGATAACTTAACACATTCTTAACTATGATTGTGAATAAAGTTCAAGTATAATATTACATATAAGGGAAAACTAGGATGAGAATTTTTAATACTTTTTTGGTATGCAAAAATTCTGCGAGCTAGTTCCGGAATAGACTAAATAAAGCTCCAGAGATATACTCTGGGGCTTTTTATTTTTAACGAAACGAGGAAAGGACCTATGCGAAAAGATTTCAAAGAAAACCTTTTAAACATATTGAATGGTGTGAGTTCCGGCGTGGTGATCGCGCTGGTGCCGGGTGCGCTGATTAATGAGCTGATGAAAGGAATGTCCAGCTTCTGGCCAGGTGCGCAAGATATCTTGACGATGACGACATTGATGCAAAACTTGCTGGCTGTGTTTGCCGGTCTGTGTGTGTCATACCTGCTCAAGCTCAACTTGATTCAGTCGGGTTCAGTTGCGGCAGCTGCGATGATTGCCAGTGGTGCGTTTGAAATGAAAAACGGCCACATTATGTTGAACGGATCAGGGGATGTCATCAACATTGCGCTTACGATCTTTATTGCGGCAACGCTGGTTAAGTACTTAACGCCAAAGCTTGGCAGCTACACTGTGCTCTTCCTGCCATTGTCAGTAGCTGTGTTTGCTGGAGGGCTTGGTCAATTTGCACTGCCTTACACCAAGATGATCACAGGCATGATTGGTAGCGTCGTTTCTGTTTTGACTGACTTCCAACCACTTGTGATGGGTATGTTTATGGGTGCGATCTTTGCGGCATTGATCGTTTCTCCGATTTCCTCTGTGGGGATCGCGATGGCGATCGGAATCGAAGGTATTGCGTCAGGTAGTGCCAACCTGGGCATCACCGCCGGTGCGTTTACTTTGGCTATTATGAGTAGCAAGGTTAACGGCTTCGGGACAACGATTGCGCACTTCTTGGGTACGCCTAAGATTCAGATGGCTAATATTTTGAGAAATCCTAAGTTGTTCGTGCCAGTGGTTGTGTCCGCTGGGATTGCCGGCTTGGTTGGTGCGATCTTCAACATCACAGGTACGGCTAACTCTGCTGGCTTCGGTTCAGCAGGATTGATTGGTCCGCTTGCGGCTTACCAAAATATGGCGAGTGGTCCGATTACGATTGTGTTCTTGGTAGCGATTTTTGCGGGGATGCCACTGCTGCTTGGCTACCTCATGCGTTACATTTTTATTCAAAAGTTGGCTTTCGTTAAGGAAGAAGATCTTTTAGTTAAAAATGAATAAAAATAACTCATTGGTGGATTAAAAGTCAATAGTTTGAGACAAAATTCACAAAACTGTAAATTTATGAATTAAAATTGTAATAGTGTGGTAACTACAGTTTAACGTTTTAGGTATAGGATATCTGTAGCGGTCTGAGGGGAGGGTAGCCCTGAAGATCGCGTACCTGATCTAAGCGTTGTTTTTATACAATAATAGGAAAAATGGTATGATAGATTCACAAGCGAGTAAGAGATAAAGATAGCGAGAATATTTCTTATCGATCGCTTGCGTAGTGAATTTTTCTGAAAAGGAGACCACATAATGAAGAAGAATTTAAGAATTGTTAGTGTTGCAGCTGCTGCTTTGTTAGCTGTTGCTCCGGTCGTTTCTACGGCTATTCCAGTTAATGCTGATACTGCTGTAAATGTTGGCTCATCAACAGGTACTGGTGCAAATACTACTAATACAAACACCCAAGCACCTCAAAATAAACCATATTTCACTTATAATAATGAAATTATTGGTGAATCTACTCAAAGTAATCCTTTAGGTAACGTTGTTCGTACTACTGTAAGTTTTAAGAGTGGTGATAAAGTTTCAGATTTAATTAGTAAAATTTCTAAAGCCGTTCAATTCCACAAAGATAACTATGCTGGTGGCGAAAATGTTACTATTAATGAACAAGACTTCATTAATCAATTGAAGAATAATGGTGTAACCACTAAGACCATTAATCCTTCTAAGAAGGGTGAAAAATCTTACGAGGAAATTGATAAGGTACCAAGCACTTCATTTAATATTACTTTAAGTGCAAGTGCTAACAATCAAACTGCTACTATTCAAATTCCTATGGTGCCAGAAGGTGCTTCCGCTCCGGTAGATACCACTCAAAATCCACAAATTAATTGGACTAAGGGCGGTCAAGCACAAAGTGCTAGCTTAAATGGCCAAGTATTTCAAGTTGCTGTTGGTTCAAGCTTCAATCCATTGAGCTTCACTAACAGTAATGGTGATACAATTTCTATTTCAGCACAACAAAGTAAAGATAACTCAACTTACGCAAGTATTGAAGCAACTTCCAACCCGGTTAATACTTCAGAAGCAGGTCGTTACTACAACGTAACTTTAACTGCAACTGGTAACACTGGTAAGAAGACCACTGCAACTTATACTGTTTTGATTACTTCAAGTCAAAAGCAAACTTTATATGCTAATGGTGCAAGTTCAATTCCAACTTACAGCATTTACGGTGGTAATGTTTTGAGTAATTCAACCACATTCAAAGATGGCGACCAAGTTTACGTTTCAGACAAGACTGAAACAATTGGTAATGTTTCATACTCACAAGTTTCAACCAAGTCTAAATCAGATGCTAATGGTAGTAATATGTGGGTAAAAACTTCAGCACTTGTAAAACCGGCTGGTGATACTAACGTTAAGACTTACCCAGTAATGATTGACTCACGTGCTTACGACAAGAACGGTAACTATTTAGGCCACATGTATTACGCATATGACAACATTGATATCGTTCCAACTGTTGTAACCATCAACGGCAAGACTTACTACAAGGTTGCTAACAAGGATGAATACGTTCGTGTAACCAACATTACTGGTAACAAGCGTACCTTGACCCACAACGCTTACATTTACTGGTCATCATACCGTCGTACCCCAGGTACTGGTAAGATGTACAAAGGCCAAACTGTAACTACTTACGGTCCTGCAATGAGATTCAAGAACGGTAAGAAGTACTACAGAATTGAAGGCTGCAGAAACAACAACAAGCGTTACATCAAGGCAGCTAACTTGAGCGCAGCTCAATAAAATTGATGTAAAAACTGAATAAATAAAAATTGAATAACAACAGAAACCACGCTCCAATTCAGCGTGGTTTTTTTAGTTTGGTTTTTGATTGAGGGAGTTTGTATTAATAATTAGCAAATATTAGTCCAAATCAATGTTGTTTGGAAAATGTGCTAAACGTTCATCTTTGACACCAATCTCTTCTTCGATTTCAAGCAAGCGGTTGTACTTTTCAACACGTTCTGAACGAGCTGGAGCACCTGACTTAAGTTCTGCAGCGTTAGTAGCAACAGTGAAGTCAGCGATAAAGGTGTCGCCAGTTTCACCTGAACGGTGAGAAACCATCGTAGTGAAGTTGTTCTTTCTTGCTAATCTAATGGTTTCAAGGGTTTCAGTAACCGTACCAATTTGGTTCAACTTAATTAAAACAGCGTTGCAAAGCTTGTCCTTGATGGCTTTTCTAACTAGCTTAGGGTTAGTACATACATTATCATCAGCCACTACTTGCATTTGCTTGCCGAACTTAGCAGTGAATTTTTCGAAGTTGTCCCAATCATTTTCATCGAATGGGTCTTCAGCAGAGATGATTTCTGGGAATTCCTTAAAGAGCTTTTCGTAGAAATCAATCATTTGCTCGCCATCCCAAACATGTCCTTCGAAGTGATACTTACCATCATTTGCATTGTAGAAGGAACTTGCGGCGGCATCGAATGCAATAGCGATATCTTCACCTGGTTTGTAACCAGCCTTAACAATAGCTTCATGAAGCATCTTCAAGGCTTCTTCAGAACTGTTAAGGTTAGGAGCAAAACCACCTTCGTCACCTAAGCCAGTTTCAAAGCCAGCATCTTCAATAACTTTCTTCAAAGTGTGATAGGTGTTAACGATCTTTTCAAAGCCATCACGGAATGAAGTCTTCTTAACTGGTGTAATCATGAACTCTTGGATATCAATACCGTTGTCAGCGTGCTTACCACCATTGATTACGTTGTGGAAAGTTTGTGGGAGTTCTAAGTCGCAGCCACCAAGGTAACGGTAGAGTGGTTCATGCTTAGACTTGGCGGCAGCGCGAGCAATTGCCATTGAAACACCCAAGATTGCATTGGCACCTAAACGAGCCTTATTAGGAGTGCCATCTAGTTCAATCATCGTACGGTCAATCTTAGCTTGATTGAATGGATCAGCACCTTGTAAAGCTTTATTGATTTCTGTGTTAACGTTGTTGACTGCTTTCAAAACGCCTTTGCCGCCCAAACGTGAGCCGCCATCACGAAGTTCAACCGCTTCTTTTTCACCAGTTGAAGCACCTGATGGAACTTCTGCCTTAGCAACAGTACCATCGGAAAGGAATGCGTGGACTTCAACAGTTGGGTTACCACGTGAATCAAAAATTTCCATTGCACGAACTTTTTCAACATAAACAGTCATAATTCTTGTACCTCCAAAAACTACAAAAAAGAGCAAAACAAATAGACGCCTACTTTCTGTACACACCCAGTGTGTAGGTAAAAGTAGACGTCATTAGATTTTGCTCGTTTAAAGGCGAACGTCATCGCCGTATTCAATTTACAAGTTCAGTGTACAACATAAATTTATTATTGCAAGGTGAAATTTTAGATTAATTATCGTGATATAAGAATCAATATAGGGAGAATTTTTATTCAATAAATTCAATATGATTAATATTATCAATCAGAACCAGATTCCCCGAAATGATCGCCGTATCTTCCTGATAACCTTCGACAAAGCCCACAATATCAGCCTGTAAGTCATTATCTACAGACAGCTCCTTCAACTGCACCGATACTTTTCTATGTTCACCAAAAGACCGCATTAACATGGCCCTGATATCTTTCTGACTCATCGTCTTCTTTTTGACATAAACCTTATCTCTTCTGCGCTGCTCCTGATTAATCTTTGCCGTGTGGTCACTCAAGTAGAAGCCAGCCCATTTTTTCATCCCTCGATCTTGATAGGTCCTAAAGAATTCCTCAACTCTTTTATCAAACTCGCTACTCATAAGCGTTACCTCCATTGTGGCCGCCCACGAGTTTGCTACGTCTGATCGCTGTCGCTCCTGGCAGCAGGCTAGAGGCCTTCACCACACTAGAGAAGCCGTATTTTTTCCGCAGACTATCAACCGTTTTATCCAAAGTCTTCCGCTTCACCTGCAAATCCGGCTTAACAAACAAGTTGAATTGCTGACTAGTGTCTAGCGACAGGTCACCATAATCAACGCCAATATTCCTGACGCCTTCGCCTTGCCATTTGCTTCTAAACAGATCAATCAGCTGCGTAGTTAAATCATGATTATCGTTAGTCGGAGTAATTTTCTTTTGCACGTTAAAGCCGCCACGCGGATGGTCCGGATCGATCGAATCAAAAGAATAACCAATGAATAAGCCAATTTTACCAGTTCGCAGATTATGCGCCCTGATTCTCGCTGCTACTTGTTCACCAATCTCACGAATGACGATCTCAATCTGTCTTTGATCATAGTAGTCGCGATTCAAGACCTGGGAATTGCTGTAGCTTTTAGCTTTCGGAATATATTTATTCCTGATGATGCTGCGATCGACGCCCCAACTCATGGCATAGAGCTGCTCGCCAATCACGCCGAATTCTCTTTTCATAATTTTCGGATTAGAGTGGGCGAGGTCGTACATGTTGTTGATGCCAAGTCGTCTCAAGTGGTCGGCCGTTCTAGTGTTGATGCCCCAGACGTCTTCGAGCTTAGGGATGCGCCAGATCGTATCAGGGACGTCGATATAATGCCAGAAGTCGATCATCGACTCGCGATGCTTAGCCGAAATATCCATAGCAAGTTTGGCTAGCAAGGGATTTTCACCAATGCCGCAGGTCGTGTACAGCCCCAGCGTATCGTGGATATCTTTTTGAATTTTTCTTGCGACATAATACGGATCATCGCCGAAAAGCTTCCACGAATTTGTCATATCGATCATGCCTTCATCGATAGAGTACATGTGAATGTCCTCGTCCGCCGCATATTTATGGAAAATATCCAGCACCTGCATGCTACGCTTGATGTAAAGATTCATATGTGGGTCCACCAGCATCAAGTCAGGTGCTTCTTTTTTAGACGGTAAATTCCTTGCCCGCATTACATTGTGCAGCCCATATTTTTTCTTAGCCAAAGGGGATGCGGCCATGATTAACCCAGAACCCCAGCTGGAATCTGGCTGACGAGAGATTACGGCTAACACCGACTTCATGGGATTCAAACCCAATCTGATTGATTCGCAACTTGCAAAGAAGCTCTTATTATCGATCATGAAGACTAGCCTGTGTGGTTCATATCTATAGTCATACATGTGCATCCCCACCTTACTATGCTAAGCGAATATACGTTCACTTGCTTGATAATGCTATTTTACGAAAATACGTTTGCGTTATCAATGCTAGTCTGATATTTTTAGCTAAAAAATAAGTCTTCTTTTAAGCCAATCTTTAGAAAAGGTGTTATATTACGGTGTATTGTAATTCATGATGCAATACACTTTTAAATACTCAGTATGATCTATATGTGTAAAAAAGTCGTTACCATGGTCTCCTTAAGGTAATGACTTTTTTGTGCCTAAATTAATATTTCTTGATTTAGATCAATTTATTTACTAGCTTTTTTCGCTATAATTTAATTAACAAAGCGAAAAGGAGAGTGGACTCATGTTGAAAATTACATTTACTGATAACGCACTTGATTACTTAAAGAGAAGAGAAATCGCAGACAAGACTTTGATCTTAATCACCGATGATGGTGGTGGCAAGTATTCTATCAAGGGTGGCGGCTGCAGCATTGGTTCCCACTTTTCAATCATCTGGGTTGATCAAGTTGATCCCGATTATCCTGTAGAGCTTGAAAACGATCAGGGCTTGAAGATCTATACTTCAAAGTATGATATGACGATGATGGGACCAAACATGGTGATGGATTATGATGCCGGCAGCTTAAATCTTCGTTCTGACGAAGGAATTCTTGACGGCGGCGTAGAAATCGGCAATGGTGCCGCATTAATTAAGGCTAACAAGAACGTTAAGATGGGCGCTGTTGAATGGCGTTGTTAATAAGCGTAAATTTTGATATATTAAAAGCGAAGGACAATTTGCCATAATTGCATTTTGATTCAATGCAAAGGCACAGAAGTCATTACTCTAGAAACCACAATAAGAGTAATGGCTTTTGTTTTTCAAACGAGTAAATATAAATGATTTTACGTGAATATAAATCTGCTGACTGTGCACAACTAGCCCAATTGTTTTATGAAACTGTACATACTATCAACATTTTAGATTACTCTCCAGAGCAAATGGATGCGTGGGCACATAAAGAGATTGATTTACCAAAATGGGATGCATCTTTTAGAGCGCACAAGAGGATTGTTGCAATTGATAAAAAACAAATTGTAGGTTTTGGTGATATTGATAAATCAGGATATTTAGATAGACTTTTTGTTCATAAAGATTATCAAGGACAAGGTATTGCAAGTGCTATTTGTGATGAACTGGAAAGTAGTATAAAAGATGGTAAAATTGTGACACATGCATCTATTACTGCTAGACCATTTTTTAAGGCTAGGGGATACATTGTAGTTAGGAAACAAAAAGTTGTAAGGGATGGAATAGAATTGATCAATTTCGTAATGGAGAAAAAATGAAAACTTTTTTCAATTTTTCCTTGCATTTGTCCTAGATATTCGTTATTATAATTAAGTCAGCTAACGGAGGAGTAGCGAAGTGGCTAAACGCGGCGGTCTGTAAAACCGCTCTCTCTGAGTTCGGCGGTTCGAATCCACCCTCCTCCATTGTTGAGCAACAAGTAAAAAGCTCAGCTGGTATTGGGTTATAGCCAAGTGGTAAGGCAATGGTTTTTGGTACCATCATGCGCTGGTTCGAATCCAGCTAACCCAATAGTTCTAAAAGAACACCCAACCCTAATCAAAGAAACGTCTTATGACGTTTCTTTTTTTACCTAAAATTAAATATCATCATTTGCGTAGATAGAACTTGATCATTTCGATCAGGTTCTATTTTTAATAGGAAAAAATTAACCATTATTAGTGGAAAACAAGTACAATATAAGAGCTGTCTTTTTAAGTAAGGGGAAATTTGAATGGCTAGAATAATCAGAGTTGGAGGTTCAAGCAGCGAAACAAGTTGGCACGAAGCGTTAAAAGATTTGCGTGCCGATGACGTTTTAATGCTGGGGCCTGGCTTTTACTATTTGCCACAAGGCTTAACACTAACAGATATCACAATTAAAGGGACGGGTTCTGTCCCAGAAGACACGACTATCGAAGGCTACATCAGCGTTTCAGAAGATAGTCGCTATGTCACTTTAGAAAATTTATGCATTAATACCACTACAGACAACAATAGCCTTTTTGTTCCGGCAGAAGCCGACGGCTATTTGACTTTGCGTAATTGTTTTATCAAAGGTAACGGCACCGACACCGCCGCTATTGCCGTTAACGGAAAAATCACCGTTGAACTTTATTCAACCAAGGTTATCAATGGCTCAGTTTCTATGTATGCCAACGCTAGTTTCCGTTTGGAAATGAATGATTCCGTGATTGACTACAAGTCTGATAAATACTGTGCTTTAGCCTTAGAAGGACAGGGCACCGCGATTATCAATAATTCCAACATCCACGGAAGTATCAATACTTTTGCCAAAACTAATGCAGAGCTGGATATTAACAATTCCGAAGCCGATTATATTTTGTTGCACGGTCAAACTTGGATGAACATGCTTAACACGACGGTTCGTGCTACAGATGATTCTTGTTTATACCTCAGCGACGATTGCTGGAGCAACATCATGAACAGCAAGTTCAACGGCGGCGTTTATATCGATAAAAAGACGCGGACGATTATCCAAAACTGCACCATCAACCGCATGGTGGTTATTAATGAGGCAAAAGTCACAATGAGCAATTCAACTGTGACCGCCCACAGTGATTTTCAAGATCAATCCAGCTGTGAAGCAACACGTGTCAGCTTTATGGGCAACATGGATTATGAATACTTCTTGGCATTGAGCGGCAACGCTCACTTGCGCGGTCATGATTTACTGCTTCATCCCAACGGCGCCGATTTGACTATTCAAGACGAAGCCAAGTTGCACACCAACGTCATCGCCGACAAAGGTGAGAAGCTCAGCGTGGAATGTGATAAGCGTCCGAATGTGTACATTTTAGGTGTTCAATGGACCGCTAAAAGAAAATAGCATGGTAAAATTATTCTACCGTATTAAATGCAATCTAGACCAATTTACTTTATAATAACAGGTAGTATTAGAGGACTTTGGAGGGCGACATATTATGGAAGAACCTATGTATATCAAGATCCATAATCAGATCAAGCGCGATATTGAAAATCATGTGTACAAAGTGGGAGACAGAATTCCAGCTGAACGTCAATTATCAGTGAAGTTTGGCGTTTCAAGAATGACTTTGCGTCAAGCAATCAAGACACTGGAAGAAGAAGGGATTCTTGAACGGCGCCTGGGCAGCGGTACTTATGTAGCTAGCCAAAAGGTGCAGGAAAGAATGTCAGGGATCATGTCATTTACCGATATTACTAAGGCAAATGGTCAAGTTCCTTCCAGCAAGTTGACATCTTACCAAATTGGCAACCCATCATTGTCAGAAAAGGAACGTCTGATGCTTAAGAAGGACGAAAAGGTTCTACGCATGGAGAGAATTCGTTACGCTGACGATGTGCCAATTTGTTATGAAGTAGTTACTGTGCCTTACTACTTGGTTAAGGACTTCTCAAAAGAAGAAGTTTCCAGCCACCTTTATGAAACACTTGAAAAGCGTGGCGGTTTTGAAATAGGCCGAGTAACTGAACATATTTCTGCCTCAATTGCTAATGAACAAGATGCGCGCTTGTTAAAAGCTAAGAAGGGCGAAGCTTTAATTACTAGACGTCAGGTTACTGAACTGGCATCTGGACAACCATTTGAATATACGCGTGCTCGCTATGTTGCCGAAAGATTTGAATTCACTTTCTCTAAGTAGTAATAAGCATCTATCCTAATATCGTATATGTTAGTGATAAATGCTTTTTTATTTTTATCTTTAGCGTGTTAACATATAGATAATCGTCTATGTATTAAAGGAGATATAAATGGATTACCAAAAATTAGCAAACTTATTGAAAGTTGTTGCAGAACCAAATCGTCTTAAGATTTTGAACTTACTTTCATGTGGTGAGATGTGTGCTTGTGATATTCTTGATCATTTCGATTTTACTCAGCCTACACTTTCACATCATATGAAGGTATTAGAAAATTATGGGCTGATATTAGTGCAAAAGCGGGGAAAGTGGCACTACTATTCATTAAACCCAAAAAAATCAACGGTAATTATTAATGGATTAACTGAAATATTATCAGATTCTAAACAATGTATTTGTAAGGATGCTGAAGAGGACTGTTAATCCTTTTATTTTGAATTATACATAGACGATTATCTATATAGAGAGGGAGTTTTTAATTATTATGAATACGTCAAAAAGCTTATCCTTCATGGATCGCTGCATGACTTTATGGGTGTTTTTAGCTATGGCATTGGGAATCGTGATCAGTTTTGTTTTTCCATCATTTCCTAGACTAATTAATGGTTGGTCGGTAGGAACAACTTCGATACCGATCGCAATTGGTTTGATTTTGATGTTGTATCCACCTTTGACTAAGGTTAATTACGACAAAATGGGGGATGTCTTTAGAGATAAGAAAGAGCTTGCTTTTTCTTTAATTCAAAACTGGATTGTTGGTCCGTTATTGATGTTTGCATTAGCGATTATTTTTCTTCATAATTATCCTAATTATATGGTTGGCTTGATCATGATCGGACTTGCACGATGCATTGCCATGGTAATTGTGTGGAATGAGTTAGCACAAGGGAATAACGACTATGCTGCTGGCTTAGTTGCTTTAAATTCTATTTTCCAAATTATTTTTTATTCTGTTTATGCGTACTTTTTTATCAGTGTATTGCCTAAGTTCTTTGGAATTCAAACTAAAACCCTTAACATTACGATGGGTGAAATTGCTAAAACTGTCTTTATTTACTTGGGTATTCCGTTTATCCTAGGAATAGGATCTAGATATCTTATTATTAAGTCTAAAGGTAAAGATTGGTTTGAATATAAGTATGTTCCTAAAATTAGCAGAATAACAACATGGGCATTGCTTTTCACCATTGTATTAATGTTTTCTGTTAAAGGAGTTAAGGTTGTACAGTTGCCACTTGATGCCGTTAGAGTAGCTGTTCCTTTGTTACTTTACTTTGTATTGATGTTCTTTATTACTTTTTGGATTGCTAAAAAGACTCATACTAGCTATCCAATTTCTGCAACACAAGCATTTACTGCTTCAAGTAACAACTTTGAACTTGCAGTTGCAGTAACTGTTGGTATCTTTGGCTTAAACTCCGGTGAAGCATTTGCTGCAGTAGTTGGACCTATGGTAGAAGTACCAGTTATGATTTTGCTAGTAGATGTAGCATTGTGGATTAAGAGGAGATACTACAAATAATGAAGAAAATATACTTTTTATGCACTGGTAATTCCTGTCGCAGCCAGATGGCAGAAGGCTATGGCAAGATACTGTTAAAGGGTAAATACGAAGTTAGAAGTGCAGGGATTGAAAAGTACGGCTTGAATCCATATGCGGTTAAAGCAATGGCTGAAGATGGCGTAGATATTAGTAAACAAAAGTCTAAGATAATCGATCCAGATTATCTGAAGTCGGCTGATCTTGTGGTTACCTTGTGTGGGGATGCACGAGATCGTTGTCCAGCCTTGTCGCCTCAAACGAAAAGTCTTCATTGGCCTTTGATTGATCCGGCGCAAGCGCAGGGAACGCCTGAACAAAAGATGGTGGTCTTTCGTCAGGTTCGTGATGAAATTAAGAAGCTTGTAGCTAGTTTGGAATAGACAAAATAAAACTCCAACCTTATTCACAATTTGAATGGGATTGGAGTTTTTTGTTTTACTTCAAATCTTCTTTAATTTTGGTAGTTGAAATACCTGGCGTTCTTGGCAAGTAAACGACGTCACAGTAAGGTTTCAAAAAGTCGAATTTACCTTTCCAGTCGTCACCCATCACGAAGGTGTCGATGTTGTATTTCTTCACGTCGTCGATCTTCTGATCCCAGTCTTTTTCAGGGATGACCTTATCAACGTAGCGGATAGCTTCCAAGATGTATTTTCTTTCTGGGTAAGTGTTGTAGGCTTCCTTGTGCTTCTTGAATTCGTTGAATTCATCAGTTGAAAGCCCCACGATTAGATAATCGCCTAATTCTTTTGCACGTTTAAGCAGGCGCACATGACCATAATGAAGCAGGTCGAATGTGCCATAAGTAATTACTCTCTTCATGTTGTCTCCTTTGATTAAAACAATCTTATCATGTTTAAAGAAAATATGAAACTTGGACTTCATTCACTTACTTGTCTGATCAAATGGTAAAATAGAAAATAGATGAGAATACGCGCGAGGTGTACAAAAATGGACAAAGTTAATGTTTTAGGCGTTGATTTTGATAATAAGACTTTTAATCAATTTCAAAATGAATTTATTGAGCGATTGAATAATCACTTATCTACTTTTGTAGTAACAGCCAATCCCGAAATCGTGATGGCAGCTAATGAAAATCCCGAGTTTATGAAAATCTTAAAAAACGACACGGATTACATTACCGCTGATGGGATCGGCATTGTTAAAGCAGCTAAGATGCTTAAGCAGCCTTTGCCTGAGCGAGTAACTGGCTATGATCTTTTTACTTGGTTAATGAGCGTGGCTAACGACCGCGGCAGTCGAGTTTACCTAATCGGTGCTAAGCCACAAGTAATCCACGCAGTCCAAGCAAAAGTGGCTAAGGAATATCCTAATATCAACTTGGTTGGTGCCGAAGACGGCTACTTTACCGACGATTTAGAGTTGGTAGCTCGCAGAATCGCCAAGACCCAACCAGACATGGTTTTTGCGGCCCTAGGTTTTCCTAAGCAAGAGCAACTACTCGCAATTTTGCGCAGAAATGAACTTCCTGCTCTAATGATGGGAGTTGGCGGAAGTTTTGACGTCTTTTCTGGTATGGTTAAAAGAGCGCCAGAAGCGTTCCAAAAGACGCACTTAGAATGGTTTTATCGTTTAATTACTAATCCAACTCGTTTCAAGCGAATGCTGGTTTTGCCGCAGTTCGTAGCACGAGTTCAACAATCGAAGAGAGGAAAATAATCACAGAATGAAGGTTTTGCATGTAAATGCTGGTCTTGAAAATGGCGGCGGCCTATCGCATATTGTAAATTTATTAACCGAGGCCAAACAGGAAGGCAAGGACTTCGAATTATTAACTTTAGCAGAAGGTCCTGTTGCGCAGGCAGCACGTGAACACGGGATTGAGACTCATGTTTTGGGCGCAAATAGCCGTTATGATTTAGCCAGTTTGAAGAAATTAACCCGCTTTATCAATGATGGTGACTACGACATCGTGCATACTCACGGAGCTAGGGCCAACTTATTTCTCTCACTGATTCATAAGAAGATTAAGGCAACTTGGTGCATTACGGTGCACTCTGATCCTTATTTGGACTTTGCTGGTCGCAGCCTTTTAGGCAAGATTTTCACCAGTTTGAATATCCGTGCCTTAAGAAAGGCTGACTGTGTTTTTGCGGTGACTGAGTGTTTTGCCAGATTGCTCATTAATAAAGCACAGGTGGATAAAAATAAGGTGCACGTCATCTATAACGGCATTGTTTTCCACAACGACAGCGAAATCCCTGCTAAATATGAACACACATACTTCAATATTATCAACGTTGCTCGTACCGAAAAGGTAAAGGGCCAAGAATTGCTGCTTAAGGCGGTTAAACAGCTCAACGACCAGCATATTCGTTTGCACATCGCAGGCGACGGCAGTCAGCTTGAGCCGCTTAAGGCTTTGACGAGACAATTAAACATGGCTCCACAAGTAACTTTCCACGGCTTTATGACGCATCATCAATTGAGCAGCTTGTATAAACGCATCGACCTTGCCGTTTTGACCTCATATTCCGAAAGTTTTCCACTTGTGCTTTTAGAGGCAACCGATAATTTAATTCCTATTTTATCCACAGACGTAGGCGACATTCATAAGATGATCCCTGGGCCAGAATATGGTTTTATCGCTAAAGTGGGCGACATTGATTCCATTGCCAAGCAGGTTAATTTAGCAGTAAACAAGCCAAATAAGGAACTCCGTCAAATGGCTCATGCCGAAAAACGTTACGCTGAAGAACATTTTTCAATTAAGAATCAATTGGATTCAATTTTGGCTGTATATCGTACGTTTTGAGTCGAAGAATAGTCATACGTTCGTAATGGTTGTATAATAAAAAACAAAATCATAATTTTTTAATTAACAGAAAGGGAAACAATGTTTTACCCAGAATTAGACAAAGACGATTCTTTGGCTTTACACACTGATTTATACGAAATTAACATGATGTACACCTACTTCAAGAAGGGCATCGCAGATCGCAACGCCGTTTTTGAAGTCTTCTATCGTAAAGAGCCGTTCGGCAACGGTTATGCCGTTTACGCAGGTCTTGAACACGTCATCGATTACTTGAAGAATTTAAAATTCAAGGAAAGCGACCTTCAATATTTGAAAGAACAAGAAGATTACGATGATGACTTTATTGACTACTTGCGCAATTTAAAGCTCAAGCTCACCATCCGTTCAATGAGAGAAGGGGAATTGGTCTTCGCTAATGAACCAATCCTTCAAGTTGAAGGTCCTCTTGCTCAATGTCAATTAGTTGAAACTGCTATTTTGAACATCATCAACTTCCAGACTTTACTTGCTACTAAAGCAGCACGTATTAAGTTGGCTGTTCAAGATGACAGCATAATGGAATTTGGTTCACGTCGTGCTCAAGAAACTGACGCAGCTATTTGGGGTACTAGAGCCGCTTATATTGGCGGTTTTGACTCAACTAGTAACGTGCGTGCTGGTAAGTTATTCAATATTCCAATTTCAGGTACTCATGCTCACTCTTTAGTTGAAGCATTCGGCAGCGAATACGAAGCCTTCAAGGCATACGCTGAAACCCACAAGGATTGTGTCTTCTTGGTTGATACTTACGACACTGTTAGAAGTGGTGTGCCTAACGCGATCAAGGTTGCCAACGAAATGGGCGACAAGATCAACTTCTTGGGTGTTCGTATCGACTCCGGCGACATGGCTTACATTTCTAAACAAGTTCGTAAGGAATTGGACGATGCCGGCTATCCTAACGCTAAGATTTTTGCTTCAAATGATTTAGACGAAAATACCATCACTAACTTGAAGATGCAAGGTGCCAAGATCGATGTTTGGGGTATCGGTACTAAGTTTATTACCGCTTATGACCAACCAGCCCTTGGCGCAGTTTACAAGTTAGTTGCCATGGAAGATGACGTTCACGCAATGCGTGACACTTTGAAGATTTCTTCAAACGCAATCAAGGTTTCTACTCCAGGCAAGAAGCAAGTATGGCGTATCAGTGCCAACACTGCTAAGAAAAATGAAGGTGACTGGGTATCTCGCTACGACGAAGACCCACGTAAGTTTGATGCATTGTTCATGTTCCACCCTCAATACACTTACATCAACAAGGTGGTTACTGATTACACTGCTATTCCGCTTTTGCACGATATCTTTAAGGAAGGTAAGCTCGTTTACAAACAACCTAGCCTTGATGAAATTAAGAAGTTCTGTGCTGACAACCTTGATGGCTTATGGGATGAATACAAGCGTAGCTTGAATCCACAAGAATACCCAGTAGACTTGTCACAAAACTTATACGAAAGTAAAATGAATCTTATTCAAGACATTCGTCGTAAGATTAGAGAAAGAAGCATTGGTCGATGAGAGAATTACAAAAAGAAATTATTGCTTATGAGCATGTTCAACCTGAAATTGATCCTAAGAAGGAAATCAGACGTTCAATCGATTTCTTAAAGAATTACTTGAAGGCTAACCCATTTCTTAAGTCATATGTTTTAGGTATTTCTGGTGGTCAAGACTCAACTTTGACTGGTAAGTTATGCCAAATGGCAATGGAAGAAATGCGTAAAGAAACTGGCGATGATTCTTACCAATTTATCGCTGTTCGTTTGCCATACGGTGTTCAAGCTGACGCAGATGATGCGGCTGATGCTGTTAAGTTTCAACACCCAGATCAAGATTTGATCGTTAACATCAAGGAACCAGTTGACGCCATGGTTAAGGTAGTTGAAGCAACTGGCCAAAAGATTACCGACTTTAACAAGGGTAACATCAAGGCCCGTGAAAGAATGGTCGTTCAATACGCTATCGCTGGTGCTAACAACGGTGCAGTTGTAGGTACTGACCACGCCGCTGAAAACTTCTGTGGTTTCTACACTAAGTTCGGTGATGGTGCTGCCGATTTGACTCCATTGTTCCGTTTAGACAAGCGTCAAGGCAAGATGCTTTTGAAAGAATTAGGTTGTCCTGAACACCTTTACGAAAAGGCACCTACTGCTGACCTTGAAGAAGAAAAGCCAGACTTGCCGGACGAAGTTGCACTTGGTGTAACTTACAAGGAAATTGACGATTACCTTGAAGGAAAAGAAGTTTCTGACAAGGCTGCTAACCAAATTGAAAAATTATGGAACAAGAGTAAACACAAGCGTCATTTGCCAGTTACTGTTTTCGATGATTTCTACAAAAAGTAAAATTATTCGCTAAAACTTGTGAAAGTTTAAAAATTTTCTTATAATAAACTTGTCATAAGGGAGTGACGGCAATTTGCTTGCGATAAACTCAACAGCCGAAGCTATTATACTTCTGGGTTTATCTTAATTTGTGAGACTTATGTGCTACAAGCATGTAAGTCTCTTTTTGTTTATATTAAGGAGGAAACTAAATTGGCTAAGAAATATTACACCGAGTCAGTACCCGATGTGGAAAAAGAGCTAAAAACATCCCTCGATGCCGGACTAAGCGATAGCGAAGCCAAAGCCAGACTTGAAAAGTATGGCCCCAATGCTTTAGCTGCTAAAAAGAAGGAGAGCATGTTTATGCGCTTCATCGATCAATTCAAGGATTTCATGATCATTGTTTTGATCATCGCCGCCATTTTATCCGGTGTAGTTGCTAAAGAATGGACCGATGCAGCAATCATCATGATCGTTGTTATCTTGAACGCCATTTTAGGTGTCTTTCAAGAGGCAAGAAGTGAAGCTGCGATTGAAGCCCTAAAGGATATGGCCACGCCGGAAGCGCATGTCCGGCGTAACGACGCAATCATTACGGTTCCAAGTACCGAATTGGTACCAGGCGACATCGTTTTGCTTGAAGCCGGTGACGTTGTTCCAGCTGACTTGCGTTTGAATTTGGCAAGTAGTTTGAAGATTGAAGAATCAGCCTTGACTGGTGAATCTGTCCCAGTTGAAAAGAAGATTGAGACTTTATCTGGCGATGATATTGCTTTGGGTGACCGTGTGAACATGGCATATTCCAACACTAACGTTACTTACGGACGTGGTGAAGGTATTGTAGTTAGCACGGGGATGCACACCGAAGTTGGTAAGATCGCTACAATGCTTAACAATGCCGATGAAACTGACACTCCTTTGAAGCAGAACTTAACCCAGTTGGGTAAGACTTTAACCATCATGATTTTGGCAATCTGTGTGATTGTCTTTGCCGTTGGTGTGTTAAAAGCAAATCCAGCCGACCGTAATTCTACTTTGATGATTAACATGTTCTTAGTTGCCGTATCACTTGCCGTAGCTGCAATTCCAGAAGGACTTCCAGCTATTGTTACGATTATTTTGGCATTAGGAACCCAAACGATGGCTAAACATAAGGCAATCGTTAGAAAATTGCCTGCCGTTGAAACTTTGGGTGCTACCGACATTATTTGTTCAGATAAGACTGGTACTTTGACCCAAAACAGAATGACCGTTGAAAAGGTCTTCCATGACGGCGCAGTTCACGACAACAGCGACGAGATTAGCGAAACTAATCCTGCACTTTTGTCCATGGTTTTAGCCAACGATACTCAAATTGAAAACGGTGGTAACCTTTTAGGTGACCCAACCGAAACTGCTTTGATTCAATTTGCCTTCGATCAAAGTATTGACGTAGAAACTTTGCTTAAAAAGTACAAGCGTGTCCAAGAAGTACCATTTGATTCAGAACGTAAATTGATGAGTACTGTTAACGTAGATGGTGATAAATACTATGTTGCCGTTAAGGGTGCTCCTGATATGCTTTTGAAGCGTATTACTAAGATTGATATTAACGGTAAGATTGAACCAATCACCGATGAAGACAAGAAAAATATTCTTGAAACTAACAAGAATATGGCCAAGAAAGCTTTGCGTGTGCTGGGTTTAGCTTACAAGACCGTTGATGAACTTTATAATGATCCGTCCACTGACAACGTCGAACAAGATTTGATCTTTGCTGGACTTGTCGGCATGATCGACCCAGAACGTGGTGAAGCTAAGGACGCTGTTGCCGAAGCTAAGAGTGCTGGTATTAGAACCGTTATGATCACTGGTGACCACCAAACTACTGCTCAAGCTATCGCAGAACGTTTGGGTATTATTGGAAAAGGTCAAGACGAGCGCGTTTTAACCGGTGCTGAACTTGATAAATTGAGCGACGACTACTTCACCAAGCACGTTGGCGACTACAGTGTTTATGCCCGTGTTTCTCCAGAACACAAGGTAAGAATCGTTAAGGCATGGCAAGCAAACAACAAGATCGTTGCTATGACCGGTGACGGTGTTAATGATGCTCCAAGTTTGAAGCAAGCCGACATTGGTATCGGTATGGGTATCACTGGTACTGAAGTATCAAAGGGTGCCAGTGATATGGTTTTAGCCGATGATAACTTCGCTACGATCGTTGAAGCTGTTAAGCAAGGACGTAAGGTCTTCAGTAACATCCAAAAAGCTATTTTGTACTTAATGAGTTGTAACGTTGGTGAAGTTTTAACTGTCTTCATGATGACTATGCTTGGCTGGGACATTTTGGCTCCAGTACAACTTCTTTGGATCAACTTGGTAACTGATACTTTGCCAGCTATCGCCTTAGGTGTTGAACCAGTTGAAGATGGGATTATGAAGCGTAAGCCTCGTGGTAAGAATTCTAACTTCTTCAGCGGCGGTGTTGCTAGCTCCATTGTTTACCAAGGTATTTTGGAAGGTATCTTAGTCTTGGGTGCTTACCAAATCGGTCTTCACGTTGGTCCACACGTAGGTGATCCATCCATGCAACATGGGGATGCTTTAACCATGGCCTTCCTTACTTTGGGACTTATCCAGTTGTTCCACGCAATTAACTCTAAGTTTATTCACCAATCAATTTTCAGAAAGCATACTTTTGCCAACAAATGGTTCAATGGTGCGATTATTATCTCAGCTTTGATTATGGCAGCCGTTGAATTGCCATTCATGACTAAGTTCTTCGATGTAACTGAACTTGACGGTGATCAATGGTTAGTCATCCTTGTTGCTGGTATCTGCATTATCTTGATTGTGGAAATCGTCAAATTCTTCCAAAGAAGAATGGGAAAAGAATAAAGTTTAACGAAAATAAATAAAAAAGCTTGAGTTTGTTCAAGCTTTTTTATTATGCTTAAAAGTAAGATTATTTTTTTAGGAAGTTGTTTAAATGAAAAGCTTTTTGTTTCGTCTTTATTTAGCCTGGATGAAGTTTCGTGCGCGTTTTACCACAATGGAAGACAACACGATCGTGGTGTTAAACGGTTCGGGTCGTTCAGGTTCAAATGGCTATGCTTTTTACAAGTGGCTCTTAGTTAACCACCCTGAATTTAACACTACATTGGTTGAACCATGGCCATCATCTCACCTTAAGTGGGAAACTTGGCAAAAGATTGGGGCAGCGCGTTACGTAATCACCACGCACCAGCCTTTTAAGGTGCGCAAACACCAGATTAATGTGCAATTGTGGCACGGTGTTCCATTGAAGCGAATGGGCATCATGGCCAACAATACTAAGTACCGTGACAACAAGCGCAATGAAAAACTGTGGCACAAAACAGCTGATATCGTGGCCTCAAGTTCTGATTTATACGAGACCTTAATGAGTGCCTGCATGGCAATTGAGACTAAGAAGTACCACAAAATTGGTTTTCCTAGATTGGACTTGCTTGATTCGCCAGTAATTTCTAAAAAGCAGCTGTTAAAAGACCTGTTCAAGACTGAAGATGATCAAGCACAAATCGGCATCTACATGCCAACTTTTAGATATGAGCTTGAAGATAAGACCATCATGGATAAGATCAAGGAAGGAAACTTCTTTGCCTTTGAAGATTTTGATGGCGAAAGGTTAAATGAAGAGCTCAAAAGGCGTCACCAATATTTAATCGTGAAATTGCATCCCTACGAGATGCGCTTATTTAGTGCTTTCAAGAGTAATTACTCTAACATCGCATTTTTGAACAATGACTACTTATTTGATCATGACTATGACTTGTACGAATTGCTCGGCGATACCGACTTCTTGATGACCGACTTCTCATCAATTTACTTCGACTATTTGCATTTAAACAAGCCGATCGTGTTCGTAACCAACTTCCTGAAGCAATATGAAAAAACACGTGGCCTGTTGATGGGACCATACAGCGAGATTACGCCAGGGATCAGCGTAAATTCTGAACAAGAATTGATTAACCACCTTGATCACTTGGACAACCAACAAATTGCTAACCGTAGGCTTTACTGGCTGCATTTGACTAGTCAAGTAAAGGGACCATACTGTGAAAAGGTCTTTAAGTATATGACGCAAGAATATAGAGGGTAGAATATGCGCAAAACGTTTTTAAATATTCTTTATAACGCGATCTATCAAATTTTTATTGTCTTGGTGCCGTTAATCACGGTGCCATATTTGTCTAGAGTTTTAGGACCAAAAACCTATGGGATCTACAGCAGTGTTAACAACACTGTGCAGTTTTTGATGATCTTTTGTATCCTGTCAGTTTCTTATGTAGGGATGCGGACGATCTCGCGTACGCGGACTTATGGTACGCCTGAAGAATTGACTAGAGCCTTCTGGGGTCTTTGGTACTTCCAAGGTATTGCCGGTTTAATTACGATTGCCATTACGGTCTTTGTAACGACAGTCTTTCACATTCAATACTGGTTCTACCTTTTACTCATGGTGCCATATTTAATTTCAGCGCAGGTCGATATTTCCTGGTTCTTCCAAGGATTAGCCGACTTCGGTCGCGTTGTTTTGAAAAACACGGCGGTAAGGCTGGTCAGCGTGGTTTTGATTTTGCTTTGGGTAAAATCACCAGCCGATTTGTGGAAGTACTTACTGATTATGTCGGTATCAACGATGCTGGGTTCATTCGTCTTTTGGTTTGACATCCACCGTTACGTTGGCAGACCCGTAGCTCATTTTTATAAATTCAAGAAAACGGCCATTGCGATCGGAACTTTGATGATTCCGCAGATTGCGACGCAGATTTATACTTCGCTTGATAAACCAATCTTGGGCCTGTTTGCCGGTTCAGCACAGGTATCTTTCTACGATAACTCGCAGCGTATCTCCAACATGATTTTAGGCGTTATCACTAGTATTTCCCTGGTTATCATGCCTAAAATGGCCAGTGAAGGCAAAGAGACGCAAAAAGTGGTCATGAAAAAATCACTGGAAGCTACTGTTATGTTAGGTACATTGTTTGCCGTGATCATCATGGCTAATACCAAGCAATTTGTACCGTTCTTCTTTGGTGATAAATATATTCCGATGACGCCACTCATGTTTTGGTTTACTTTGACCATCATCATGATTCCAACCGGTGGTGTTTTTGCCAACCAGTTTGCCTTAGCTAACCAGCGTGATAAGGACTATGCTTTTCCTGTAGTGATCGGTGCGATCGTTGAAATCGTGTTAAGTTACATCCTTGACCGTCCATACGGCGCTTGGGGTGCCATGATTGCTATTTTGATTACGGAAGCCGTAGTTTTAGTATTGCGTTTGTGGGTAGTGCACGACGGCTATGACTTTGCTTATGTCTTCCATGATGTGCCAAAGTATTTCTTGATCGCTATTATTACGTTAGCTGTTGGCATGTTTATGCCTAACTTGATTCATTCAGCCTTTTTCAACATGGCAGTTAAATCAATTATAATGTTAGTAATTTACCTAGGTTTGATGTTCTTACTAAAGCTGGACTTCAACGAAGACATTATCAAGTTAGTCAAAAATTTCTTTAAACGAGGTTAAAAATGATTCCTAAAACAATTCATTATGTTTGGGTCGGGCATAATCCGAAGAGCAAGATCATCCAAGAATGTATTGCGACTTGGAAAAAGAATTTGCCTGATTTTAAATTTGTGGAATGGAACGAAGACAACTTTGATATGCACGAAAATAAATATATTGAGCAGGCATATCAAGCCAAAAAGTGGGCTTTTGTTTCGGACTATATTCGAGCAAAAGCTATTTACGAACAGGGCGGTATTTATTTGGATACTGATGTGCGTGTAGTGAGCGACTTAACGCCGCTTTTAAATGACCGGGCATTTATTGGCTTTGAAAATAATAATTATCTGTCAGCCGCAATTTTTGGCGCAGAAAAGGGCCATCCTTTTATGCAGGACATTTTGGACTACTATAAGGACCGCAACTTTGAATACGACGTCAACAATCAAATGGCCGGGGTCAACAGTGTTTCTGTGACCGACATGTTGATTGATAAATATGGTTTAAAGATTGGCAATAAGGAGCAAATGCTCAAAGAGGGCATCCACGTTTATCCTGATGGCGTTTTGTGCAATCCATCGGCGGATTCTAAGAGCATTCACTTGTTTACAGGAACTTGGATGAACGGCAAGCACTCTTTTAAGCATAAGATCGTAACGGATTTGAAGCGCCACATTAATACGCCAAAAGGTGCCGGTTTATATGCGAAGTGGATTCGATGAGACAAGAGGAATTACAAAAATTAACAGAACAAATTTCAAGGGACTATTTTCATCGTCCCTTTTTGCATATGGTGAAAATTAATCACCGGATGAGAACAACGGGTGGTCGCTATCATTTAGATGACCATCATATTGAAATTAATGCGCATTTTTTAGAAGCAAAAAATCAAAAATATTTGGTGGGCATTATTAAACATGAACTGTGTCACTACCATCTGCATTTAATGGGGCTAGGCTACCAGCATAAAGATCGCGATTTTAAAATTCTGCTTAATAGGGTAGGCGGCAGTCGCTACGCACCTGATATTGGTTTAAGACGCCGGAAAAAATATAAATATCTTTATGTCTGTGAAAACTGCAGGCTAAAATATCCACGCATGCGCAGAATAAATACGATCCGCTATAGGTGTGGCAAATGCAAGGGGCGCTTGCGTTTAGTGCGTACTTTTTAAAGAAAATAATAAATAAAATTAAATTATTTTCGAAATTTACTTGCACATCACTCGAATTTAGTCTATTATAGTTATTGTTCCGCGGGCGTGGCGGAATGGCAGACGCGCAAGACTAAGGATCTTGTGATCGCTTTAGATCGTGGAAGTTCGAGTCTTCTCGCCCGCACAAATTAAGAAGTCGCAGTGAGCGACTTCTTTTTTTTATATATTTTTCGGATATACTTTAATTAATGGATTAACGGAATTGGAATTATGGCAAAAAAGCGTAAATCAAGAATACCAAAAAGTGTAAAGTTAGTTGTTCGCGTATTTATTATTTTGTTTGTGTTGATGATTGCCTTCGTGGGCTTTCGTTACTACAGACGCTATGCAATTCAATCTGAGCAGATCAGACAAGCGCAGTTGCAGCGCCAGCAAGAACAGGCAAAATTACTTAAACAAAGAAAAGCTTTTATTAAAAAGATCGGGCCAATTGCGCGTGAGGTCGACAAGTCTTATGATCTTTTGCCAAGTATCACGATTGCTCAGGCCTGCCTTGAAAGTAATTATGGCCAAAGCGATTTATCGCAAAAGTACAACAACTTATTCGGCGTTAAGGGGACTAACCCGAATACTTCGGCCGTGATGACGACAAAAGAATACGTTAAGGACAAGTGGGTGACTGTGAAGGCGCGTTTCCAAATATACGACTCATACGAGGCTTCTATTCGTGCCCATGCTAGATTATTCCAAAACGGGACAACGTGGAACCACGACCAATATAAGCACGTTTTAGCGTCAAAGGATTATAAGACGCAGGCCAAGGCTTTGGTTACCGATGGCTACGCGACCGATCCGGATTACGCTGACAAATTGATTAATTTAATTGAACAATTTGACCTCGAAAAATATGATAAGTAAATCTTTAAAGCAACGAATGTTCGTTGCTTTTTTGGTATAATGTTTAAGTTGCATTAATGAATTATTTTTTGTGAAGGGGACAATAATGAGCGAAAAATCTATCTTAGCTGGTTTGAATCCGCAACAAAAGAAAGCTGTCGAGACGACCGAAGGTCCGCTTTTGGTTGTTGCTGGCGCGGGTTCAGGCAAAACTTCTGTGTTGACAAGGCGTATTGCTTACTTAGTTGAAGAAAATCAAGTGGCACCATGGAATATTTTGGCCATTACCTTCACTAACAAAGCCGCAACTGAAATGCGTGAACGTGAACAAAAGTTGCTTGGCCCAGCTGCCGAGAATATTTGGATGTCAACTTTCCATGCCCTCTGCGTCAGAATTTTGCGTAGGGATGCGGACAAGATTGGCTACAGCCACAACTTTTCAATTGCGGACTCAGCTGAACAATTGACTTTGGTGAAGCACATCGAAAAGGACTTGAACATTAATCCTAAGATGTACGACCCACGTGGCGTTTTAGCTGCAATTTCTAACGGTAAGAACGACTTGCTTGATCCAGAAGCATTTGAAACTACTGCTTCTTCACCTTTTGAAAAGATGGCGGCCAAGATCTACAAGGAATACCAAAGAAGATTGCGCAGAGATCAAATCATGGACTTTGACGATTTGATCATGCAGACCTTGGTTTTGTTTAAAAAAGATCCAGAAACGCTGCATTATTACCAAAACAAGTTCCGCTATATTTTGGTTGACGAATACCAGGATACTAACGAAGCACAATACCAATTGTGTCATGCTTTGGCTGCCCAATATAAGAATATCTGCGTTGTTGGGGATGCTGATCAGTCAATTTACGGCTGGCGTGGCGCTAATATGGAAAACATCATGAACTTTGAGCATGATTACCAAAAAGATGGTGTAAGAACCGTCAAGCTAGAACAAAATTACCGTTCAACTGGCCACATTTTGTCTGCCGCTAACTCAGTGATTAAGAACAACCAAAACCGCAAGGACAAGAACTTGTGGACTGATCAAGGCGAAGGACAAAAGGTTACTTACTACCAAGCTCAAAGCGGCGATGATGAAGCGCACTACATTATTTCCAAGATCCAAGAAGAAGTTAAGGACAAGCACCGTTCTTACAAGAATTTTGCCATTCTTTATCGTACTAACGCCCAATCGCGTACAGTCGAAGAAGCTTTTGTTAAGTCAAACATTCCTTACCAAATTGTTGGTGGTCACAAGTTCTACGACAGAAAAGAAATTAAGGATGTCATGGCTTATTTGAAGTTGGTGGCTAACCCTGCCGATACGATGAGCATGAACCGCATCATCAATACGCCTAAGCGTGGAATTGGTGCTGCAACTGTGGATAAGTTGTTAACATTTGCTGATGACAACCACTACACCGTTTTAGATGCGATGGACCATGTGGCAGAAAGTCCAATTAGTACGCGAGCTGCTAAGAAGTTGAGCGACTTTGGCGCAAAGCTGAGGGATGCGATTGCTTATGCGCAAACTAGCAGCGTTACCGGTTTAACCGAAAAAATCTTAGAAGACTTTGATTATACTGATGCTTTAAAGGCTGAAAATACCATTGAATCTGAGACACGTCTTGAGAACTTGGACGAATTCTTATCTGTAACCAAACGTTTTGACGATCATTACGAACCTGAAGAAGACGATTCTAATCCACTAAGCGACTTCTTAGCTGAAGTATCACTTTTAAGCGACCAAGACGATCTAGACGAAGACGATAACCAAGTAGCCTTGATGACTTTGCACGCTGCTAAGGGTCTAGAATTCCCAGTTGTCTTCTTGATCGGCATGGAAGATGGCCTCTTCCCATTGCAAAGATCAATGATGGACGATAATGAATTAGAAGAAGAGCGACGTTTGGCTTATGTTGGTATTACCCGTGCCAAGCAAGAACTGTTCTTAACTAATGCCTACTCACGTATGATGTACGGCAGAATGCAGAACAATCCGCCTTCAAGATTTTTGGATGAAATTGATTCTAAGGACCTTCATAAAGAAGAAAACGAAAAGCTCGAAGGCAGTTTTATCAAGTCCAGCTTTGCGGCTACTTCTGCTCCTTTTGCTAGAAAGGCAGAACGTGCTCGTGCCACAGTTTATACTGCTAAAAAAGCCAGCGGTGCTGTCGGTGCCGAAAAGAAGGGCTGGAGCGTTGGTGATCAAGTAGAACACAAAGCTTGGGGCCGCGGCGTAGTAACCAAGGTCAATGGCACTGGCGAAGACATGGAACTTGATATTGCCTTTCCAGGTAAGGGCATTAAGAGACTTTTGGCTGCGTTTGCGCCAATTAAGAAGGTATAATTGGAATAAATGAGATTTTAATCAGGAGGGCAAAAATGGCAGAAATTACTCTTGATGAAGCCAAAAAAGAGGCTGCTTCACTTAGAACCCAATTGAATGAATGGGCCGATGCATACTACTCAAAAGATGCACCTGAAGTTGAAGATAATGTCTATGATCAAAGCTATAATCGTTTGCTTGAACTCGAAAAAGAGTTCCCAGAGATAGTCACACCCGATTCAATTACGCAAAGAGTTGGTGGACAAATTGACAACGATTTTACTAAAGTTGAGCACCCGATTCCTATGCTTTCAATGGGGGATGTCTTTTCAAAAGAAGAATTGAAAGAATTTGACCAACGGATGCAAAAATTGGTTGGCCACCCCGTTGAATACAACGTCGAATTAAAGATCGATGGTTTGTCATTATCGCTTGAATATGAAAACGGTAAGTTGGTTCGTGCTTCGACTCGTGGTAACGGTTATGTAGGTGAAGATGTAACGGCTAACGCGCATTACATTGCCGACATTCCGCAAACTTTGCCAGAGCCTTTGACTACGGAAGTGCGTGGCGAATGTTACATGGGCAAGGAAGCCTTTGCCAAGCTTAACGAAGAGCGTGAAGAACAAGGTTTGAGCGTTTTTGCCAATCCACGTAACGCCGCAGCCGGTTCGCTTCGTCAGCTTGACCCTAAGGTAACGAAGAAGCGTCAACTGAGCACCTTTATCTATACTTGGGTTAATCCACCAGAAGGTATTACTAGCCAGCACCAAGCCATTGAGCGTATGCACGAATTAGGTTTTCACACTAATGAAACCGGTCGTAAATTAGCTACGCTTGATGAGATCTTTGACTTTATTGATGAATATACGGCTAAGCGTAACAGTTTGACCTATGGCATCGATGGGATCGTATTGAAGATTGATGATTTAAACATTGAACAAGAATTGGGTAATACCGTAAAAGTGCCACGTTGGGAAATTGCTTATAAGTTCCCACCAGAAGAACAAGAGACAATTGTCCGCGACATCGTTTGGACGGTTGGCCGTACCGGTGTCGTAACGCCAACTGCTGTGATGGATCCCGTTCAACTTGCTGGTACAACTGTTGCTAGAGCTTCGCTGCACAACCCTGACTATTTAAATGAAAAGGGCGTTCGCATTGGCGATACGGTTAAATTGCACAAGGCCGGCGACATCATTCCAGAAATTTCTGAAGTTGTTTTAGCAAAGCGTCCAGCAGATTCAGAGCCTTACAAGATTCCTGATACTTGTCCATCATGTGGTCAAAAACTGGTTCACTTAGAAGACGAAGTAGCTCTTCGCTGCATTAACCCATCTTGTCCAGCCCAAGTAGAAGAAGGAATTACCCACTTTGCATCGCGTCCTGCGATGAATATTGCCGGCTTAGGTCCTAAGATCGTTAAGCAGTTAATTGCCAAGGATTTGGTGCACAACGTTGCCGATCTTTACCACTTAACTGCCGATGATTTGGCCGAGCTTGATCACTTTAAGGAAAAATCGATCAATAATTTGCTTACTGCAATTGATAATTCCAAGTCAAATTCAGTAGAATTGTTAATTACAGGCCTTGGAATTGATCACGTTGGAGCAAAAGCAGCCCGTTTAATCGCCCAAAAATTTAAAAATCTGTCAAAGATTATGGCTCAAGGGGTGCAAGATATTGCTTCAATAGATACAATAGGCATGACGATTGCCGAATCGATGACTACGTATTTTGCTCAGCCTGAAGTACAAAAGCTGATTGAAGAATTGCGCGAAAGTGGTTTGAACATGGATTACCTCGGTGAAGATGAAGAAGCTGCACCTGATAACCCATTCAAAGATAAAACGGTTGTATTAACTGGAAAATTAGAGCATTATACAAGAAGTGAATTTACCAAGAAGTTGCAAGCCTTAGGTGCTAAGGTTACCGGCTCAGTTTCTAAGAAGACCAATTATGTAATTTATGGTAAGGATGCCGGATCTAAGTACAATAAGGCCGAGCAACTGGGAATTCCGCTTTTAACCGAAGAAGAAGCAATCGCACAAATTGAATAAAGGGACAATTATTGTGAAAAAATATTTGCAGATTATGGCTTTGGCTGGGGTGATGATTACCCTAAGTGGCTGTGGCAGACTAAAGGACTCAAGTTTAGCCAACAATGCGACAACTACTTCTACAACTAAGAGAAAAAGTTATCAAACAACTAATACGGGCAATAGCGGCTACAGCGTTTTGTTAAAGAACGGCCGCTACGTTACTAGCCCTATTTCTGGTTTGACTGCTACTGATAACGACAACTCAGTAGATACGCGTGAACTTGAACGTGGTTTGATTCAAATTTCTAAGAATCAATTTTCAACTAACCAATACGTTTTCCAAGAAGGTCAATATTTGGATTCTTCAACGGTTACCGATTGGCTAACCAGAAAATCAAAATCTAATCCCAAGGGCTTGAACCCTGTTAATAACGGCAAGACCGGTACTGATACCAGAAATCCAATTTATTTGGAAGAAATTATTGAACAAGATTACTTGACCGGTTCCGGTTCTAAGTATTCAATTGGCGGTATGAGTTTGGGTCTGGCCATGAATTCCGTTGACTACTTCCAAAAGAAGCGGAATGGTGCAGAATTCCAAACCGATATTTCAAGAGCTGAACAACGCGCACAAGGCGAGAAGATGGCTAATGAAATCGTCGCTCGTTTGCGTAAAAAGAAGGCTTTGAAGAATATTCCAATTACCGTTGGTTTGTTCTCAAAGACCGGAAAAGACTCATTAGTTGGCGGAACTTACTTCGCTTACGGGACAGCGGCGTCTAATAGTAGTAAAATAACTAAATGGAAATCCGTGTCGGAAAAAATACAGATTTTACCGACAACTGGTAATGAAAAGGCAATTAATAGCAACGACGCATCGCACTTTAATGATTTCAAGACGTCTATTCAAAATTATTTCCCTAATATTAGTGGGGTAACGGCAACTTTGCGTTATGATAATGGCAAGCTGGCTCAAGAAAATATTTCAGTAACGACCCAGTTTTATGGCTACGAGCAAATTCAAAGTTTTACTCGTTTAGCTTTGTCAACAGCAAAGAAGTATTTGCCTAACAATATTCCAATTGAAATTAGGATTGGATCGGTTGACGATGTTCAAGCATTAATTGCCAAGGAAACCGGCGATAGTGATTATCAAGTCCATGTTTATGGCGGCGAATAGGAGGTATTTGCGTGGAAATCACAAAAGATACCATTAAACACGTTGCGACTCTTTCGCGACTTGCGTTTAATGAGGAAGAATTAGATAAATTTACTGATCAAATGGGATCAATCATCAACATGGCTGATCAACTTAGCGAAGTTGATACTGAAGGTGTTGATGAAACTGTCCAAGTTGTTGATCGTGATACTGTCTTCAGAGAAGATAAACCTGAACACTGGCAAGGACAAACTAGAGAAACATTAATGGCAAACGTTCCTGAAAAGGCTAACGGCTACATTAAGGTTCCTGTAATTATTAATAAGGATGAGGACGAGTAATGAATTACTTAAACGAAGATATTGATTCATTAAACAAAAAGCTTGCCAGCGGTGACTTGTCAGCAGATAAGTTAGCGAAAGACACTGTGGCAAACATTAAGGATACAGATAAGAAGTTAAACGCTTGGATCACTGTTTTAGATGATGCAAAGCCTGCAGAAAACCTTGACTACTCAAAGAGCAAGTTAGCAGGTATTCCAATTGCTATCAAGGACAACATTATCACTAACGGTATTAAGACTACTGCTGCTAGTCACATTTTGTACAATTACATGCCAATGTACGACGCAACAGTTATTTCTAAGCTTAAGAAGGCTGGCGTAACCTTGGTAGGTAAGACCAACATGGATGAATTCGCTATGGGTTCATCAACTGAACACTCATACTACGGTGCTACTCACAACCCATGGAACTTAGACAAGGTTCCTGGTGGTTCATCCGGTGGTTCTGCAGCTGCAGTTGCCGGTGGTCAAGTTGTTGCAGCCCTTGGTTCAGATACTGGTGGTTCAATTCGTCAACCAGCTGCATTCAACGGCATTTTTGGTATTAAGCCAACTTACGGCCGTGTATCTCGTTGGGGTCTTATCGCATTTGGTTCTTCACTTGACCAAATCGGTGTAATGACTAAGCGCGTTAAGGACTCAGCAGAAGTATTGAATGTTATTGCTGGTGCAGACGAACACGACTCAACTGTTTCAACTCGTGAAGTTCCTGACTTTACCAAGTTTATTGGTCAAGACGTTAAGGGCCTTCGCGTAGCTGTTCCTAAGGAATACATGGAAGCAGTTAGCGGTGAAATGCGTGAAGTTATCCAAAAGCAAATCGATACTTTAAAGGATGCTGGCGCAATCATCAACGAAGTATCATTGCCACACACTAAGTACGTTGTTCCTGACTACTACATCATCGCTTCAAGTGAAGCTTCATCAAACTTGCAAAGATACGATGGTATTCGTTACGGCTACCGTGCTAAGGATACTAAGAACTTGCTTGACGTTTACGTTAAGTCACGTTCAGAAGGCTTCGGTACAGAAGTTAAGCGTCGTATCATGCTTGGTTCATTTGCACTTTCAGCCGGTTCATACGACAGATTCTTCAGACAAGCTGCTAAGGTTAGAACATTAATTTGCAATGACTTTGACAAGATCTTTGCTGAAAATGACGTAATCGTTGGACCTACTACTACTGAACCTGCATTTGGTATTGGCGAAGAAGTTTCTGACCCAATCAAGATGTACAACAACGATATTTTGACTATTTCTGCCAACTTAGCAGGTATTCCTGCAGCTAGTGTTCCAGCTGGTTTAGTTGATGGTATGCCTGTCGGCTTACAAATTATGGCTAAGCGCTTTGATGAAGGTAACGTCTTCAAGACTGCTGACTTTATTGAACGCAGCAACAAGTTTTACGAAAAAACACCAACTGGAATGGAGGATTAATTGAATGAATTTTAAATCGACTATCGGACTTGAAGTCCACTTCGAATTAAAGACAAAGAGCAAGATTTTCTCTCCTTCACCAGTAACCTACGGTGCTGAACAAAACACGGAGACTAATGTTATTGACTGGGCTATGCCTGGTACTTTGCCAATGGTTAACAAGAACGTTTACCGTTTAGGTATTATGGTTGCCATTGCTACTCATGCTCACATTTTGCCAACTACTCACTTTGACCGTAAGAACTACTTCTATCCTGATAACCCAAAGGCTTACCAGATTACTCAGTTCTTCCAACCACTTGCTCGTGATGGTTACATCGAAGTTGAAGTTCGCGGTAAGAAGAAGAGAATCGGTATCCACGAAATGCACATCGAAGAAGATGCCGGTAAGAACACTCATGGAACTAACGGTTTCTCATACGTTGACTTAAACCGTCAAGGTGTTCCACTTCTTGAAGTTGTTTCTGAACCTGACATGGAAGACCCAGAAGAAGCTTACGCATACCTTGAAAAATTACGTAAGATCGTTCAATTTACTGGTGCTTCAGACGTTAAGATGGAAGAAGGTTCAATGCGTGTTGATACCAACATTTCCATCCGTCCTGCAGGTCAAAAGGAACTTGGTACTAAGGTTGAAATGAAGAACTTGAACTCATTTGACCATGTACGTCGTTCACTTGCTTACGAAGAAAAGCGTCAAGAACAAGTTCTTTTAGCTGGTGGTCACATCCAACTTTCAACTCGTCGTTTCGACGAAGCAACTGGTAAGACTGTTTTGGAACGTGTTAAGGAAGGTGATTCTGACTACCGTTACTTCCCAGAACCAGATATTGCTCCTGACCACATTAGTCAAGAATGGATCGATCAAATTGCTAAGGAACTTCCAAAGAGCCCATTTGATCGTTACGATGACTATGTAAACAAGTACGGTTTGAAGCCATACGACGCAAATGTTTTGCTTCAAACTAAGGAAAGTTCAGACTTCTTCGACGCAGCAGTTGCAGCTGGTGCTGATCCAACTCTTGCTGCTAACTGGATGAACACTCAAGTAAATGGTTACTTGAACGACCACCGTGTAGGTTTGAACGACATTAAACTTACTCCAGAACACTTGGCAGAAATGATCCAGTTGATCAAGGATGGTACTATTTCATCCAAGATCGCTAAGAAGGTCTTTGCTGAAACTATTGCTAACGGTACTGATCCTAAGAAGTACGTTGAAGATAATGGTATGGTTCAATTGTCAGATACTTCAGTCTTAGCACCAATGGTTAAGAAGGTTGTTGACGATAACCCACAATCAGTAGAAGACTTTAAGAATGGTAAGGACCGTGCAATTGGTTACTTAGTTGGTCAAATCATGAAACAAACTCGTGGTAAGGCTAACCCTAAGATGGTTAACAAGTTGCTTAACCAAGAATTGCAAAGTCGTTAATTTTTAGAACGTTAAGGTAGTAATTATGACTAGTAAAGCAAGATTAATTTATAATCCTGTATCCGGTCACGAGCAGATGCCCAAAAACGTGGCCGATATTTTAGATGTGTTAGAGCAAGCTGGCTATGAAGCTAGTGCGTTTAGAACTACACCTGAACAAAATAGTGCTCGCAATGAAGCTACGCGTGCTGCAAAAGAAGGTTTTGACCTGATCGTTGCAGCCGGTGGTGACGGGACAATCAATGAAGTAGTTAATGGGATTGCCTTTTTAGATAAGAGACCTAAGATGGCAATTATTCCAGCAGGTACGACTAACGATTATGCCCGTGCATTAGCTATCCCACGTGACAATATTCCGGATGCCGCAAAGGTTATTTTGAAGAATAAGACACGCAAGATGGATATCGGTAAAGCGGTTTTTGGTGATCAAACTCAATATTTTGTAAATATTGCTGCCAGCGGTTCTTTAACAGAATTAACATATGGCGTGCCATCCGAAGTAAAATCAGCTTTAGGTTATGCAGCTTACCTCATTAAGGGTGCAGAAATGTTGCCTCACTTAACTGAGAACGAAATGCGTTTAACTTATGATGATGGCGTTTATGAAGGCAAGCTCTCAATGTTCTTGTTGGGAATGACCAACTCAATTGGTGGTTTTGAACAAGTTATGCCTGATGCGCAACTTAGTGACGGACTTTTCCAATTGATCGTTGTTAAGCCTTCAGATCCTGTCAGCATGATGAAGTTGATGGCTTTGGCTTTGAATGGTAAGCACGTTGATGATCCTAACATCATCTATACCAAAACTAGAAGCTTAAAGGCTGAACTTATTGGTAAGAATTCAGGACGAGATTTGCCAGTTAACCTTGATGGTGAAATTGGTGGATATTGTCCAGTTGAATTCCATAATTTACAACAAAGAATTGAATTCTACGTTGGTAAATAATGATGATAAGAATCTGGGAATTTCCTAGATTCTTATTTTTTCTATTTAATTCTGAAAAGGGTTATTAGAAAAATGACACACAAAAGTATTCAACCAAAATGGCTTGTCATTACTCAGTTAGTGCGCAAAAGTCACATGGACAGTGGACTGTCTATGTACAAAAGGAACCTTTTGGTAAGGTGAAAAAATATCAAATTAAATAATTTTAATATTGCAATTTACGTAAAATCTTTAAAGCAAGTTGCGATGAATTTATGCAGCGTGTTGGCACTATGGCCGGGAATCCTCAGTTAAAGCTCACCGAAAAGGAACGGACCCTCATGACAATTAATGTCCAAGTCTTCGTTCACAGTATGATTGGGCTGGTTGAAGTTTTGTTAAATTATGGCGATATTCTTTTACCATATGATATGCGTCAGAGCATTATGGCATTCTTACACCAGTCTCCGGTAGAATTGATGAGCAGCATGGTTCCTAATAAAGAAGAAAAAACAGAGCAATAAAAAATCCTGTTGGTGTAAAAACCAACAGGTATTTTCATATCTTCATTAAATTAGTTACGGTCGTTGCCCATGCCAAAGATTTGAAGCAAGAACAAGAAGATGTTAATGAAGTCTAAGTAAAGTTGTAAAGCACCCAATACAGCAAGGCCGTTAGTAGGAACTTGGCTGCCGTAGTTGTTGTAGATGCTCTTCATCTTTTGTGCATCATAAGCGGTCAAGCCAGTGAAGATTATAACACCGATGATTGAGAATACGAATGAAGCAACTGAGTTGCGCAAGAAAATATTAACAATCATAGCTACAAGCAAACCAATCAAAGCAGCGCCCATGTAAGAACCTAAGTTGTTTAAATCTCTCTTAGTAAATGTACCGAAGATGGCCATTGCACCAAAGACAGCAGCTGAAGAAAGGAATGCCGTACTGATTTGAGCGCCAGTGTAGAAACCAGCTAAAAGTGCAAATTCAAATCCGTAGATGACAGCCAGAATCATTAACATTACAAAGCCAGCAACTGGATTTCTTGTAGCTCTGAAGCTGATCCCCATTGATAAACCAAGAGGTACGATCAGAATAATCCACATCAATGCAGTTGGCATTTGCATTACAGCTGCTCTGAAAACAGTCATGGTCAAAAATGCGGTGATAGCTGATACAAGAACAGCTAAGCCCATGTAGCTATACATCTTGGAAAGAAAACCATTAACTTCTGAGACGTCGTGAACTTGGCGACGTTCAGGACTTGAAAAGTTCATGTTGTCCATATATATGTCACTCTTTCTATTTAATTGTCTTATCTATTTTAACGTATTTGTTTAAAAATTATAAATTTTTTGGATCTTTGGGCAAATACTTAACACTTTCTTGAAGATCTTGCTATCCTTGAAATAAGGAAGTGATTTTTATGGATAAGAAATATACTGATAGTGAAGTGCGCGGCGAGCGTAGCGACCATCCTGATAAGAGTTATGCGGCAGATGAAGTGAGAAAATTATTCTTTACAGAAAATGCTAAAAAGAAATATGACATTTTAACTGGTTCGCAAAAGACCTTTATTGATAGGGAACTTGATGATTTAAGATTGAGTCGAAGCAGTTCGGTAAGCCGCAAAGATAATTCTGAATTGCAACAAGAAATTGTTTTTGAAGAGCAAAATAATCAGGTGATTGTGACGGATATTTTGTATGATGATTATCGTAATTCAAAAGAATATAAAAAAGCGCAAGTTCGCATGTATGATATGAATAATTAAAAGGCCTGCAAAATTAATTGCAGATAATATCTAGTTATATCCAATTATTTGTTTTTCTTAGCCCATTTTAAGCCGATGCCTGTAACACCACTAAAGATTGAGAAGACAGGTGATAACAAGCTGAAGAAGACGAATGGCAAGAATTGAAGCACAGGTACACCCAATGCAGATGCAGCGAATGAACCGGCAACGCCCCAAGGAATTAAGTAGTTGATAACACTACCACCATCTTCAAGTACACGACTAAGTGCTAATGGTGAAAGACCGATTTTATCAAAGGCTGGCTTGAATGCACGACCAGGCAAAATTACTGATAAGTATTGTTCACCAACGAAGAGGTTGATACAAATACCTGAAAGAATAGTTACGGTGATTAAACGACCAGGTTTGTTCAGATGCTTAACGAGTGGTTCCATCGCACTTTGCACGATGTTGAACTTCATGAGCATCCCACCAAGTGACAAAGTTGAAATGATGAGCGCTACAGTAGCCATCATGCTGGAAATACCACCACGGGTAAGCAATGCGTTAACTGAAGCATCGCTAGTTTTGGCAACGAAACCGTTCATGATCAAGTTGTTCAATGATTGAGCAGATTCATGAGGACTTTGGATAAAGATCATGACCACAGTAATTGCAATGTTCATGAACAAGGTAGGAATTGCAGGGATCTTACGCCAAGCACAGATCAACATAAGAACGATTGGCAAAAGTGCCCACCATGAAATGGTGAAGTTGTTTTGTAAAACTTGTGAGGTACGTTCAATCTTGGTTGGGTCCATATGGCCGCTGTTACCCAAGATCCAGAAGAGAATGAGTGATACAACGAATGAAGGAATGGTGGACCACATCATGTTCTTGATGTGTGAGAAAAGTTCACTTTCGGCAACGGCTGATGACAAGTTGGTTGAGTCTGACAAAGGAGACATTTTATCGCCGAATACCGCACCGGAGATGATAGCACCGGCAACTAAGGCAGGGTTGGCACCCATACTTGAACCGATACCAAACAAGGCAATCCCGACAGTTGAGATGGTGGTAAAACCACTACCGATGGCGACACCAACGATTGAACAAACGATGAAGACCGATGGTACGAAGAAACTACCACTGATCATGTTAAACCCAAGAACCATGATGGAAGGGATGATTCCGGCTTTGATCCAAACACCAATTAAGGCACCGATCAACATGAAGATGAAGATAGGAATGATCGCAACGCCGATACCTTCTTTAATCCCGTTTTGAACGTCTTGCCAACTAAAGCCGCGCAATCTTGCCCAAAAGGTAAGAAGTAGTACAGTGAACAAAACTGGCACTTCTGGGGACAAACCGAATTTAATTACGGAAACACCCAAGATAGCTAGTAGAACTATCAGAATGATAATTGATTCTGCAAAAGATACCTTCTTTTTTTCCATATTTCTATTCCTCCAAATAAAAAAAGCCCCGCTGACCTAAGTCAACGGGACGACGATAGCCGTGGTACCACCCACTCTTTCAAGTCTAAGTACTTGAATCTCTATCAGATGGTAACGGTTCTGAATATTTCCGAGCGATAAAAATTACGATGTAATTCGTCTAGCTTCGCCTGTCTGGTTCGCACCTACCACCAGTTCTCTGAACGCTGAGCGAAGTAGCTACTGTTTTCGTTAATTGTTGGAAATTATGATAGCAATATTAAAAATGTATGTCAATACTTTTCATGAAAAATAATTTTCAAGACACAAAACTAGTCAAGTATTATAATGATTACAGTATTGATTTATTAAAAAGGTTGAAGATAATACATGAAGAAAAACCAAATTGTTGACTTAGAGATTACCGACCTCTCATACGAAGCAATGGGGGTTGCTCACTATGAAGGTTTGACAGTCTTCGTTACTAACGCTCTTCCAGGTGAAATCGTTAGTGCAAAAATTTTAAAGGTCAAAAAGAACTTTGCTTTTGCCAAAATCGAAAAAATTAAGAAAGAGAGCCCAGATCGAGTAAAGATCAAGCTTAACCAATGGGTGCAAACTGGATTGGCATCTTTGGCACATATCAAATATGACAAGCAACTTGAATTTAAGCGTAATCAAGTAGTTAACTTGCTTAAAAAGGCGCACTTAGATGACATTGAAGTAGGGCAAACTTTGCCAAGTCCTGAACAAACAGGCTACCGTAACAAGGCACAAGTGCCAGTGCGTGAAATCAATGGTCAGCTTGAGATCGGCTTTTTCAGACGTCATTCACACGACTTAGTGCCACTGACTAATTTCTTTACTACTGATCCTGAAATCGACCGTGTGCTTGTTGCCGTACGTGATATTTTACGTAAATATAGAGTGCCTGCTTATGATGAAATCAATCATAAAGGTGAAGTACGCTATCTTGATGTGCGTAGAAGTAAGGCAACTGGCGAGATCATGGTCATTTTGGTCTGCTTGCACAATGACTTCCCACAACTTTTGGGCGTTGCTGCTGAAGTGAGCCAAATTCCTGGTGTTACTGGCTTGATTTTGAACCACAACCCTAAGAAGACCAACGTAATTTTGGGTAAGAAGGACTACTTGGTCTTGGGTAACGATCAAATTACTGATCAAATTGGTGATTTGAAATTCAGAATTTCACCACAAAGTTTTTTCCAAATCAATTCATTGCAAACACCACGCTTGTACGATTTGGCTATTAAGAAGGCTGATTTGAAGCCAAGCGACGTTGTGATTGATGCTTATTCAGGTATTGGGACAATCGGCTTGAGTGTGGCTAAGCACGTGAAGGCGGTCCGCGGAATCGAAGTTGTACGGGATGCCATTAAAGATGCCAAGGATAATGCTAAGTTGAACGACATCGATAACGCTAAGTATTACTTGGGTAAGGCCGAAGAAATTATGCCACGTTGGGCTAAGCAAGGTCTTAAGACCGATGTTGTTTTCGTTGACCCACCTAGAAAAGGTTTAACGCCTGAATTTATTGATGCGACTGCGAAGACTGGTCCTGAAAAGGTTGTTTATATTTCATGTAACCCTGCAACCATGGTCCGTGATTTGCAACTGTTCCAAGAACAGGGCTATGAATTTGATCGCATCGATCCCGTTGATATGTTCCCACAGACTCCACATGTTGAAGCCGTTACTGTTTTGACAAAGAAGTAAAGTAGAAAAATGATTATTAAACCGTTAATTTCTGAAGACGAAGCAAGACAAACTAGTAAACTTTTTCAAAAATGTTGGCAAGATGTATATAAGGGAATTTTGCCCGCTGAATTTTTAGACAATATTCCAGAAAATGCCTGGGTTAAGAGATTTAATGAGAGCGGCCGTCACAATCTGATTTTTGAAGACGACAAAAATATTGTGCGCGCTGCTGTCAGCTATGGCCGCCCACGTGATACCAGAATGCTTGGTTGCGGTGAATTGATGGCCTTATACGTTGAACCAGATTTTCAAGGTTATAATGTCGGCAAGACCTTGCTTAACGCCGCAGAAAACGAATTGAAGAAGATGGGCTACGGCAAGATTTATTTATGGTGCCTTGATGGTAATGAAAAGGCTCAAGGATTTTATGAACACTTCGGCTGGCGCAACATCGCAACCGAAAGATTCGTTGAAATCGTCGGCAAAGAATACAAATACTTGCTCTACCAAAAGAATTTACGTGACTAAAAAAGACTGCAGATATTGCTTAAATTGCAATATCTGTATTTTTTTACAAAAAAACACTTGCGCTTTTTCCTCAGTCTAGTATAATAATATCTGTTCGGCTATGGAGGATTACCCAAGTGGCTTAAGGGGACGGTTTTGAAAACCGTTAGGCGGTTCTGCCGCGCGTGGGTTCAAATCCCACATCCTCCTTTGATTGGTCCATTGGAGCAGTGGTTTATCTCGCCTCCCTGTCACGGAGGAGATCGTGGGTTCAAATCCCACATGGACCGTAATATGGCGGAATTGGTGAAGGGGTTAACACACTGGTTTGTGGATCCAGCATGCGTGGGTTCGAATCCCACATTCCGCCCCATAATGGAGGATTAGCTCAGCTGGGAGAGCATCTGCCTTACAAGCAGGAGGTCACAGGTTCGAGCCCTGTATCCTCCATATTTTTTTACCCAAAAACGTTAGATGATGATTTATCTAGCGTTTTTATTTTGAAGTTGAGAGGGGTTTGAATGAATAAGAAGCAAGTTACGATGGTTACCATCGCGTTGATGCTGGGCAATGTGATGTCTGGACTAGATGGTACGATTATTAACACGGCGATTCCAGCGATTGTTGCATCCCTGCACGGAATCCAATTCATGGGTTGGATTGTCGCTATCTTTTTGCTGGGGATGTCCATTTCCATTCCCATCTGGACCAAGGTAGGGGAAAAGATCACCAATAAACGTGCCTTTGAAATCTCACTGGCACTGTTTGTTATCGGTTCTGTCTTGCAAGGTATGGCGCCAAATATCATCTTCTTCCTATGTTCTAGATTTATCATGGGTGTTGGTGCCGGTGGTATGGGGTCACTACCTTATATCATCGCTGGTTACGTTTTTAAAAACATTAAGACTAGAACTAAGGTCCTGGGCTATTTAACCGCTAGTTGGAACGGTGCCGCTATTTTAGGGCCACTTATTGGTGGTTGGCTGATCGATGCTTTTTCATGGCACTGGGTCTTCTACATCAATATCCCAATTGGCTTGATTGCATTTTTAATCTGCTTGATCTACTACAAGCCAGTTACGCCAAAGCAAACGCCAGTCTTCGATATTCCAGGCGCAAGTTTATTGGTAATCGGATTGCTTCCATTCTTGATGGGCGTGCAATTAGTCGGTTTGACCGCTAGCTGGATTGTCATTAGTTTGATCATCGTCAGCTTGGTCTTTATCGTATTGTTTTTTATCCGTGAAAATCATGCGCAAAATCCAATTATTCCGGTGTCTTTGTTCAAGAATAAAGATCTAGATGGTGACTTTCTTTTATTTGCCTTCACTTGGGGCGCATTTATCGCCGTTAACACTTATTTGCCAATGTGGGCACAGGCGCTTCTCGGTTTATCAGCACTTCTTGGTGGGATGACCTTGATTCCAAACTCAATTGTGGAAATCATTGCTTCACAAAGCGTGGCTGCAATTCAAGATCACTTGACCACCTTTAAGCTGGTCTTCATCGGTATTTTTGCAATGCTTATTTCTTCGGCAGGCATGTTCTTTGCGGACTTGCACACGCCGATCCAACTTTTGGCTGCTATCGGTGCTTTTTCAGGTATCGGAGTTGGTTTTATCTTCGTTGCCTTGCAATTGAAGGTGCAAATCGACGCTGGACTTAAGAACATGGCCACGGCTACCTCAACTTCATATTTGATTAGAATTTTGGCGCAGACTGTGATGGCCGCTGTGTATGGCGTAATCATGAACTTGAATTTGGCTAGTGGTGTAAGCAGTCATCCAGGCATTACGATGACGATGATGAACAAGTTGAGTGATGCTAAGAGTGCGAAATTGTTGCCACAAAATTTAGTACCAACGATGAGAAACATTTTACATTCAGGTATTAAGGAGATTATGTTGGTATCAGTGATTTTGCTGGTCATTGCACTTGTTTTGAACTTTTACTTCAACTTTGGCAAAAAACAGAAGAAACTGCAATAGTAAATGAAAAAGCTAATTCCGATTGGGATTAGCTTTTTTAGTATAAAAGGGACAGACCAGCAGCATGTAAATACTGCCAGACTGATAAGCGATAGCATAATTTGGCAAGTTTAAATCCGGGTGATAAACGGTGAAGAGCTTCCTTAAATAGCGCGTTTGCAAGTTAAGCAAACTGCCTTCGAATCCCGCATCAAGCAAGGCTTTCATAGTATTTGGATTCTCTTTAAAAAATTAAGTAAACGGTCAACTGCTCAGTCAGCGACTTTAATTTATGCTCGTTAATGTCATCGATAAATTTTTGATACTGATTAGCCCAAAATTGTGCTAATACTGAATCTTTATTTTCATAATTGCGGTAAAAAGAAGTCCGCGAAACATCTACCTTACGTGTAATCTCAGCAATGGAGATCTCTGCGTAAGGCTTTTTTTGTAGCAATGAAAAAAGAGATTGTTCAATCTGCTGCTGAGTACGTACGCTTTTCATATTCATAGAAATTCATCCCTCTATAAGTAAATATTGACAAATGAAAATGCTTACACTATTATTATCATAACTATAAATGGTTACAGGTGTAAGGATTATTTGAAAGAGGTGTTGATCTATGCATTATAGCAATGGTAATTATGAAGCTTTCGTAAACGCAAGTAAGCCAAAAGATGTTGATCAAAAATCAGCATATATCGTCGGTTCAGGTTTGGCCGCACTTGCTAGTGCTGTATTTTTAATCCGTGACGGTCACATGAAGGGTGAGAGAATTCATATCTTTGAAGAATTAGGTCTGCCTGGTGGCTCAATGGACGGTATTTATAATAAACAAAAAGAAAGTTACATCATCCGTGGTGGTCGTGAAATGGAGCCACACTTTGAATGTTTGTGGGACCTATTTAGATCAATTCCATCACCAGAAAACAAAGACGAATCTGTCCTTGATGAATTTTACCGCTTGAACAGAAGAGATCCAAGTTACGCTAAGACTCGTGTCATCGTTAACCGCGGCGAAGCTCTCCCAACAGATGGCCAATTGCTCCTTACTCCAAAGGCTGTCAAAGAAATCGTTGATCTTTGCTTAACTCCAGAAAAAGATTTGCAAAACAAGAAGATTAATGAGGTCTTTGACAAGGAATTCTTCCAATCTAACTTCTGGCTTTACTGGTCAACTATGTTTGCCTTTGAGCCATGGGCAAGTGCAATGGAAATGCGTCGTTACTTGATGCGTTTCGTTCAACACGTTGCTACTCTTAAGAACTTGTCATCACTACGCTTTACCAAGTATAACCAATATGAATCATTAATTCTGCCAATGGTTAAATACTTGAAAGATCATGGCGTACAATTCCACTATGATACGGTTGTAGATAATGTGTTTGTTAACCGTTCAAATGGTGAAAAAGTTGCTAAACAAATTATTTTAACCGAAAATGGCGAAAAGAAGAATATTGATTTAACTGAAAACGACCTTGTCTTTGTTACTAACGGTTCAATTACTGAAAGCACCACTTATGGTGACAACCTCCACCCAGCTCCAGAAGAGCATGAATTAGGTGCGAGCTGGCAATTATGGAAGAATTTAGCTGCTCAAGATGAAGACTTTGGTCATCCAGAGGTCTTCTGCAAGGATATTCCAAAGGCTAACTGGAGAATGTCAGCTACGATTACCTTTAAGAATAATGATATCGTGCCATTTATTGAAGCAGTTAATAAGAAGGATCCACATAGTGGCTCAATTGTTACTAGTGGTCCAACTACGATTAAGGATTCTAACTGGTTATTAGGTTACTCAATTAGTCGTCAACCACACTTTAAGGCACAAAAGCCAAATGAATTGATTGTTTGGCTTTATGGTTTGTTCTCAGACACTAAGGGTAATTATGTAGAAAAGACCATGCCTGACTGTAATGGCATTGAATTGTGTGAAGAATGGCTTTACCACATGGGTGTTCCTGAAGAAAGAATTCCTGAAATGGCTGCAGCTGCAACTACTATTCCAGCACACATGCCATATATTACTTCATATTTTATGCCAAGAGCATTAGGCGACAGACCGAAGGTAGTTCCAGATCATTCAAAGAACTTAGCCTTCATCGGTAACTTTGCAGAAACACCAAGAGACACCGTCTTTACTACTGAATATTCAGTTAGAACTGCGATGGAAGCTGTCTATACATTGCTTGATATTGATCGTGGCGTACCTGAAGTATTTGCTTCTGCCTTTGATGTCAGAATGTTGATGAATGCGATGTACTACTTGAACGATCAAAAGAAGCTCAAAGATCTTGATTTGCCAATGCCTGAGAAGTTGGCAATTAAGGGGATGCTCAAGAAGGTTAAAGGCACCTACGTAGAAGAATTGCTTAAGAAGTACAAGTTGATTTAAATGAAAATTATATAACATAGATAAAAAGAACAGGTCGAATGATCTGTTCTTTTTGCTTGTTATCGTATTTTTTTGATAAAATATGTGTGTAAAAATATTATATTTTTTAGTTTAATAGAAAAGAAGGATACTATTTTAGATTCTAAGCCCGCCCGATGGGGTACAAAAGCATATCGTGACGCTAAGCAGTTGTACATGAAGGCATTCCCTGAATGGGAAAGATTCTCAATGTTTTCACTATTAGCAATGTCACTTCACCGTAATGTAAAGTTTCACGCAATTTATGATGATGGCAAGTTCTGCGGCATTACCTATTATGCTGAAAATGACAACACCGTCTACCTGACTTATTTAGCAGTCAGTGAAAAGTTGCGCGGACAAGGATATGGTTCCAAGATTTTGACTATGCTGGAAGATAACTTCCCAGATAAGCAAATCGTGATCGATATTGAACCGGTAACTAAGAAGGTAAAAAATTACAAGCAACGTGTTAGTCGGCTGAAGTTCTACGAGAGAAATGGTTTCCATAGAACAGACCAGAAGTTGAAGGATCCAGATGGAGAATTTGAAGCTTTGACGACTGGTGAAAGATTAGATAAAAATAGTTTCATTAAAATTTTACGTCAAATGAGCTTTGGCTTTTATCAAGCTAGGGTCGAGAAATAAAAAGGAAAGCACTGCTGTCGTTTATGCAAGCAGTGCTTTCTTGTTAGGTTTATATAGTTCTGCCAAAATTAATTTATGAGGTGAAAGAGATGGAATTTAGTGATCAAATTAAGCAGCTAAGAAAGGAAAATAATCTGTCGCAGGTGCAGTATGCAAAAAAATTGCACGTTACAAGACAGGCGGTGTCCAACTGGAAAAATAACCGCAATTTGCTCGACTTAGAAATGTTGATCGAGATCAATCGTGTCTTTCACATCTCACTAGATCAGTTAATTTTAGGAGACGATAATATGAACAAGATGACACAAAAATTGATTAAAGATACTGATGAAAACCGCAAAGCTAAGTACAATATGATTACGACCTTGATTGGTGGATTCTTGATGATTGTTGGATTTGTTTGTTTCTTTATCAAGGCTAATTCGGTAGAATACGTTGATAAGCAAGGCTTTTTACACGAAAACTTCTATTTGATTCTGGTCGGCTATTTATTTCTCTTTGCGGGAATTATTGTTCTTATTGCCGGGGGAATAGTTTACTTGAGAAATAAACATAAGCATAAAAAAAGAGCTCCGTAAGGAGCTTCTTTTTTGTCTTTAACCCAAAATGTGGAAGTATGATAAGATGATACCGAGGATCAAGACGAACCAGATCATCTTAGTTGATGTAACGCCTTTCTTACCAAGTAGCCAGTAAACAAGTGTTACGAGTAGTACTGGTACCAAGGATGGCATGATTTGGTTTAAAATTGTTTGCATCTTCAGCGTGATTTTACCGGTATGGAAAACGTATGGTACTTTCGCCTTAATAACGGTAGGGATCAACGCACCAACCACCGTTACACCAAGCAAAATAGCTGAGTCAGTGATAGCATTCAACTTACCAGAAGCTGAATCGATCAACTTAGTACCTTGGTAGTAACCCATTGGCAAGAATGAAAAACGAAGGAACAAGATGATAAGATCAACAAGGATCCAAAGGATAGAACCAAGTGGATTGCCTCTAAGTCCCATGTAAGCACCAATTGAACCACAGATAGTTGGAATAATCGCACTAAAGATCGTGTCACCAATACCGGCAAGTGGTCCCATTAAACCAGTCTTAATACCAGCAACAGTATCTTTAGACTTTATACCTTGACTTTCTTCAAGGGCTAAGTCAACACCAATGATGAAGTTACCAACATAAGCGTTAACGTTGAAAAATTGAGTTTGCATCTGCATCATTTCGACTAATTCGTCGTCTTTGTACCAGCGCTTAAGAAAAGGCAAGACAGCGTAGAAGTAACCAGGTGCCATCATTCTTTCGTAGTTCCAAGATAATTGACTGCCCCAAAGCCAACGCCAGTTAGCTCTGAATAAATCTCTCTTGGTTAACTTACCTGAATTAGTTTTCGTATTCGCCTTCGTCATTTTCATATTCCTCACTTTCTGTATTATTTGTGTTTGTAGTAGCAGGTTTTTCTTCTAATTTAGCAACTTCGCGTTGGTAGTGAATGTAGGCAAGAGCTGCACCTAGTAAGGCAACACCAAGCATCGGAATCTTCATGTAGGAAGCTGCGATAAAACCAATTGCTAAATATGAAATGAAACGCTTAGTTGGTAAGTATCTAAGCAAGATAGCGATACCAACAACAGGTAAGATACCACCGGAAACTTTAAGACCGTTAGTTAACCAAGTAGGGATGATGTGTAAGATCATTCTGACAACATCGTTACCAACAATTAAAAGAATGAAGACAGGGATCGCACGTGAAAGTCCCCATGAGAAAGTTCCCCAAAGGGCGTTTCTTGCGGCTGCATCTGGATTGTTTTCCTTAATAAATTTGTCCATTCTGTGTTGGAAGATGGTGTTGATGAATCGAGCAAGCACATCGAGTTGCACCATTAATAAACCAACTGGAACGGCTAAACCGATCGCAAATTGAATACCTTTACCAGATAAAACGGCATAAACGGTACCAACGATCGCACCAGTCATAAAGTCAGGCATTGAAGCACCACCATAGGTTGATACCCCAAGGACCATCAATTGCAGGGTGGATCCTACGGCAAGACCTGTAGTGATGTCACCCATAATAATTCCTGAAACCATACCAATGGCTAAAGGATTGTTCAAAATCGATACAGTTAATTGATCGATAATTACCCAAAAAGCTAGGCAAGTTAATAGTAAAATTTGCCACCAAGCTATTGTCATTTTTAACTCCTTACTTAATCATTTCCATAAAATCTTCTTTAGGTTCACTAGGTACCATTTGATGGTAGATGTGGCATCCCTTTTGATCCAAATATTCAAAGTCTTCTACATCTTTATCAAGCACTGCGACACTCTTAGCGACTTGGCGTGAGTGAGGCTTAGTTGACATGTTGCCGACGTTGATTTCAGGTAGTTTTACATCAAAGTCGACAAGTTGACGCAATACGCCGGGGTTCTTAACCAGTAATAAAACGGTTTGACCAACGTATTTGCCAGAGTTAATTCTGCGAGCTGCACCGTGAGCAGTAAGAATACTGAGGTGAACGCCGTGTGGACAGGCAGTCTTAAGGCCGGTCTTGAGCACGTCATTTTTAACGATGTCATCACCGACAACCATGATGCGAGTTAATTTCAAGGCGTTGGTCCACATAGTTGCAACTTGACCGTGAATTAACCGTTCGTCGATACGCACGTTTTGCATCGTGTGAGGAGTTAGGGTCACGTTCTTGTTAGGCGTTTCTTCCTTCTTAATTGTCTTCTTTGGTTCTTCCTTTTTCTTGGTTAAACCAACAGGTGCCATGTTGTCGATTGCTTGCTTAATTGCTTCATCGATTGGCGTGCCCATAACGACAGCGAGCAGTAGCGGCATTGATAAACCGCTGTAAACCGCAACGTCGGGATGCTTTTGTTGGTAGCGTTGCGCCGTGTTGGCTGGCGTACCACCTGCAATATCGACGAGGATAGTTGGTGCTTCATCGAACTCGCTGGCTGCTTTAGTAATCTCTTCAAGTAAGTCATCTTGATTCATGGTTTGTTTGAACGCGATTGCCTTGACGTTTTTGTGTTCGCCGGCAATCATTTCTACGCTGGCTTTGGTTGCCTTAGCGTATTCGCCATGACTGACAAGTAAAAAATTTGCCATTCTTTCTTCTCCTTTTGTACATAACAAATAGATATTATACACTAATTGGTCTAATTAACAAAAAGGCAGTATCACACATTTGTATTGAATTAATTATTATTGGTCTAGTCTATTTATTATGTAAGTGATTACATTGGTGGTAGAATGGGAAAGTTGATAGAAATGAGATTTATACACTGAGATTATTAAACGCCTATATTAATAACTACTTGTTAATGGATTTCAATTAAAAGATGTTCTTAGCTTTTCTTAAACCAAAGTTTATTGAAATTAATATACTAAAGAAATAAAATAAAGACGTAATTTTAGAAGAACGAGTAAAAGAAAGTTAAAGGTTGTAATATATGGGAATAAAGAAGGTAGAAGTAACTAGTGCCATAGCACTAGCTTTATCTGCAGTAGCTTTAGTAGGGACACAAACTAATAATAAAGTTCAAGTTGCGAGTTCTAATGTCGAGAATAGCTCTGTCGTTAAAGAAAGTAGCAATGCAGACATAGCTATTATTCAAAAAATTATCAAGTAGCACAAGATCAATATAAAAAAGCAAATGATGCTTGGAATCAAATTCAACAAAGTGAAAATAGTAAGCTAAATCAAGCTGAGACTAATGCTGAACAAGCTAAGGCAAATTATGATTCTCAAGTTAAATTAAATGAACAAGCCAAAGCTGAAAATGAAACAGCTCAAAATAATCTCGATCAAGCTCAAAAGGTAAAGGAACAAGCTGAGAAAATGCTCAAGAGGCTGTGAATGGTGGCCTGGATAAAGCCAATTCTGCTCGGGATGCTAAACAAAAAGAAGTAGATTCAGCTCAATCCGATTTAAATAAAACTCAAAGTGATGCAAAGAAAAAACAGGAAGAAGTAAATAAAGATCAACAAGATTTTGATAATAAATCTAAAGCAGTCTCCGATGATACTCAAAAGTTAAATCAGGCTAATTCCGAGCTACAAACAAAAACTGATGCGAAAAATGCCGCTGATACTGCTGTAGATCAAGCCAATGAGGAAGCAAAAAAGAATCCGGACTATAAATCAGCTAGTGATCAGTATGAATCTGCTACAGATAAATTAAATGAAGCTCAAAAGAATAAGGACGCGGCAGATAAGGCGTTAAGTGAAGCAAATGAAGCAGTTAACACAGCTACTTCAAACCAGAAAGAAAAGCAAGACGCAGCCGATGGTGCAAAAAATGGTTTAACCCAAGCTCAAAAGAATAAAGATGCAGCAGATAAGGCCTTAAACGATGCAAATGATGGAGTAAAAACGACTACTGCAACCCAGAAGGAAAAACAAACGGCAGTCGATGAAGCTCAAGATGCTTTAACCCAAGCTCAAAAAGGTAAAGAAACAGCAGATAAGGCCTTAAGCGAAGCAAATAATGGAGTAAAAACGACTACCGCAACTAAGAAGGAAAAACAAACAGCAGTCGATGAAGCTCAAAAATCATTAACTCAAGCACAAAAGAATAAGGACGTGGCCGATAAGGCCTTAAGTGAAGCAAATGAAGCAGTCAACACCGCTACTGCAACCCAGAAAGAAAAACAGACAGCAGTTGACAATGCCCAAAAATCATTAACTCAAGCACAAAATAGCAAGGATGCAGCAGATAAGGCCTTAAGTGATGCAAATGAAGCAGTCAACACCGCTACTGCAACTCAGAAGGAAAAGCAAACCGCAATCGATGAAGCTCAAGATGCTTTAACCCAAGCTCAAAAGGGTAAAGAAACAGCAGATAAGGCATTAAGTGAAGCAAATGAAGCAGTCAACACCGCTACTGCAACTCAGAAAGAAAAGCAAACCGCAGCTGATAAAGCTAAAAATGAATTTGATGGTATAACTTCTCAATATAATGCTGCTAAGAATATTTTTAAAAAAGCTCAAATAAGTGAAAAGAATGTTGAAGCAGCATTAAATAAACAGAAACAAGCTACTCAAGAATTAGCAAATGCTGTTAAAGCTCAAAAACAAGCAACTGATAATTTAAGAAAAGATACTATTGCACAGCAACTTGCACAGCAAGTTCTCGCTACTGCTAAAACGCAACAACAAACTTTGGATTTTGCAGTTAAACAAAAGTCTGATAAGCTTAATAATTTACAAACAGAATTAGATCAACTTAAACAAACTGCCACAGCTTTACAAAAGAAGGTTGATGATTTCACTAACGCTACTAATGCTTTAATCATTGCTAACCAAGAAGCCGAAACTGCTGCTAAAAATGGATGAGGAACAGAAAAAAGAACAAGAAAAAGACCACGGCCAGCGGTAAGCCGGTCATGGTCATAAGCGTCCATCGGACGCGTAGCCGCAGAATGAAATTCTGCGTTCAAAGGGGCTTGGGGGCGCTGCCCTCAACAAGCAAAGCAGAGGGGGAAATCACGTCAGGATTTTTCCCTCTGTGGGCCGAGTGTATTAACACCGGCATTGCTTGCCACTTTTGTTCGCAAACAATATCCGTATCCTTTACACGATGATTTACTT